>OGHU01001147.1_pt1 | contig 16256 bp, 17 predicted proteins | sample 1571521 | NCBI WGS metagenome assembly OGHU01 (sample SAMEA2581963, study PRJEB24529) | metagenome | biome: Human gut stool | place: China | collected 2011 | reverse complement strand
TATACTTATAATGGTAAGACATACAGCTTCAACTCAGGTGTTGTCACCGAGTATGATGTTGTCTGCCAGAAGTTTGCCAATGCAGGCTGTTTGGAATCATTGATCGCATTGATCAGATTTTGGTAGGATTTTTCCCCAAATCCTTCTAATTCCAGAATCTCTTCTTTGTGATCTTTTAAAGTGAAGAGATCATAAATTTCATTTAATAGTCCAACATCGATCATCTTCTGTAATGTTGCCTCAGATAGTCCATCAACATCCATTGCATCTCTTGATACAAAATGCGAGAATGATTTGATCTTCTTTGCACTGCAAAATTCATTGGTGCAGACTAAGGTTCTGATTCCATTTTCATCTTCGATCTTTGTCTCACCACCGCACGCAGGACAAGTATGCGGAATCTCTATATTGCCGCTCTTTGTTTTATTCTCTGCAAGCTGTGGAATGATCATATTAGCTTTGTATACAACGATCTCATCGCCGATTCCTAACTGCAGTTCTGCCATCACACTAATGTTGTGGAGACTGGCTCTGCTGACAGTCGTTCCTTCTAATTCTACTGGTTCAAAAATTGCCACTGGATTGATCAGTCCGGTTCTTGATGGGCTCCATTCAATCTCAGTTAATGTTGTCTCCGCTGTCTCATCTGCCCATTTAAATGCGATGGAATCTCTTGGGAATTTGGCTGTTCTTCCAAGACTTTTTCCATATGCAAGATCATCATAGACTAATACCAGTCCATCTGATGGCAGATCAAATTGTTCGATCTTCTTTGAGAACCTCTCAATCTCTCCTCGGATCGTATCTTCTGTGACTCTGATATGTTCTACCACATCAAATCCAAGGCTTGCTGCCCAGTCTAATTTCTTCTCGAAGGAATTATCAAAATCCATGCCTTCAACATCACTGACACTGAACGCATAGAAATGAACGTGGCGTTTGGCTGTGATCTCATTGTTTAACTGGCGGACCGATCCGCTGCACAAGTTACGGGGATTCTTGTATTTTGCATCGGCATCTCCGATTTCTTCATTGATGCGCTCAAAATCCGTATAGGTAATGACCGCTTCCCCTCGGATAATCAGCTGTCCCTTATAGGCAATAGTCAGAGGGATATTGGAAAATGCCCTTGCATTTGGAGTGATAACTTCCCCGATCTCCCCATTTCCTCTGGTAACAGCCTTTGCAAGTGTTCCATTTTCATAAGTAAGGACTACAGTCAGACCATCCATTTTCCAGGACAAAAGGCCTTTCTGGCTTCCTAACCACTGCTGTAAGTCCTCTACACTTTTTGTCTTGTCAAGAGACAGCATTGGCTCTTCGTGAGTCTCTTTTGGAAGCTCGCTAAGGACCTGATAACCAACCTGCTGGGTAGGGCTTCCTGACAGGATGATCCCTGTTTTTGCCTCCAGGGCAGACAGCTCATCATACAGCTTATCATATTCAAAGTTGCTCATGATCTCCCGGCTCTCCTGATAATAGGCTTTTGCAGCCTGACGGAGCTGGGGGATCAGTTCTTTCATTCTCTGGATCTCTGTTTCCATTTATTCACCTGATCTTCTTTTCTAGGGTGGAAAGCCACATATCGTTTTCCTCTTCTGTCTGCCTCAGACAGACTTGTGGAACCTTCCAACAGTTTTATAAGTCGTTTGTATTCTTCCCCGGTGACCTTACGATATTCTCCTGTTTTCAAACCGCCTAACTGGATATTCATAATGCGCACCCTGCGAAGAAGATGTACCCGGTATCCGCAGGCCTGGCACATTCGCCGGATCTGCCGGTTTAAGCCCTGGGTCAGGATAATCGAAAAACGACGTTCTCCCTGTTTGCGGACTTTACAGGGCAGAGTTTTCCGCTCTAATTCCTCTAACCATACGCCTTCTGACATTTGTTTGATAAATTCATCGGTCAGAACCTTGTCCACGGTTACGATATATTCCTTTTCATGGGCATTGGTACTGCGCATGATCTTATTTACCAGATCCCCCTGGTTCGTCATAAGGATCAGTCCCTCAGACTCTTTATCCAAACGGCCAATCGGGTAAATACGCTCCGGATAAGAAAGCATTTCCACAATATTTTCTGCCCGGTCTTTGTCAGAAGTGGTGCAGACGATCCCTCTTGGTTTATTTACCGCAAGCAGAACAGGGCGGGGAGGTTTTACTTCTCCCCGCCCGCCGTCTGTATCTCCTACCGGCTTTCCGTCGCATATTACTTTCTGTCCATCTTCTACACGCTGCCCCATCTGGGCAACTTTTCCATCAATTAAAACTTTGCCCTCTTGGATCAGCCGGTCTGCCTCCCGCCTGGAACACACTCCCATGCGGCTGAGCCATTTATTCAGACGTTCTTCCATTTAACTTCCTACGCTTTCTTTACAAGCTGTGGATCATCAGCTATGAACATGGCATCTCCGAAAGAGAAAAATCTGTATTTTTCCCTGATTGCCTCATTATACGCTGCTAAAATGTTCTCTCTTCCTGCTAATGCGCTTACTAACATTACCAGTGTAGACTCCGGTAAATGGAAGTTTGTGATCAGCGCATCCAGGATCTTAAACTTATATCCAGGGTAAATGAAGATATCGGTCCAGCCTGTTTTTGCCTGTAAAATGCCGTCTTCTGTGGAAGCAGACTCTACTGTACGGCAACTGGTGGTTCCTACACAGATCACACGGCCTCCTGCTGCTTTTGTATCATTTACCTTTTTTGCCTCTGCCTCTTCTACTACATAAAATTCAGAGTGCATATGGTGGTCTAAAACATTTTCCACCTTTACAGGGCGGAAAGTGCCAAGACCTACATGTAAGGTAACGTGGGCGATCTTTACTCCCATATCTTCGATCTGCTTTAACAGTTCTTTTGTAAAATGAAGTCCTGCTGTAGGCGCTGCTGCAGAACCTTCATGGACTGCATAAACAGTCTGATAACGGTTCTTGTCTTTTAACTGGTGTGTAATGTATGGAGGCAGAGGCATCTGACCTAAACGGTCTAAGATCTCCTCAAAGATACCTTCATAAGAGAACTGGATCAGTCTGTTTCCATCATCTACAGTCTCAATAACCGTTCCTGTAAGGATACCGTCACCAAAGTCAATAACCGTTCCCGGCTTTGCCTTTTTACCAGGTTTTACCAGAGTCTCCCAGATATCATTTTCACGGCGTTTTAATAAAAGGACCTCGATCTTGGCTCCGGTGTCCTTTTTTACACCAAATAATCTTGCAGGAATAACCTTGGTATCATTAATCACAAGGCAGTCTCCTGGTCTTAAATACTCTACAATATCCTTAAAGATCCTGTGCTGGGTCTTTCCTGTTTTCTTGTCCAGAACTAAAAGTCTGGAAGAAGAACGGTCCTCCAAAGGATCCTGTGCGATCAGTTCCTGTGGCAGGTCAAAATAAAAATCTTTTACATCCATTTTCTATTACTTCCTTAATTTATAAATTAATTGTTCACATGTAATCTACGCAAATATGTCTATGATCTGTATGCTCTTACTGGATCGCAACAGCTGCGTCAGAAGACTCTCCTGCGGACTCCGGCGCTTCTGTCTGTGCTTCCTGGCTTTCTTCTGCTGAAGTCTCGCCTGCAGCGCTGCTTTCATCTGCATTTCCTTCACCTGCATCAGAAGAAGCATCTGCTCCATCACCGATCATAACCTGGCTGTCTGCGCCTTCTTCTGAACTGCTTACTACTGCACCATTGCTTAAATCCTTGTAAATACCGGCTAACAGACTGTCAGACTCAACGGCCTGTTTTAAACGCTCATTGACCTGTGTAGATAAAAGGCGCACATCCTCTGTCTGGTTCTGGTTGGCAACGTAATCTGCCTCATCTCCTACTACATTTTCGCGGATGATATAATCGCCGTTATCATTTTTCACTACATAACACCACATAAGGCCCGGTGCCAGCGTATCTACCCTGCGGAACTTTACATCATAGGTTACATATACTACATAAGAGTCATCTGTCATTCCCGCCTTTGTATAGCAGGTAATATCCTGATAATCTTCAATGTAAACTGCTTCATCTTTTAACTGCTGTTTTCTTTCTTCTAAACGGTCATCTTCCTCTTTACCGAATACTTTGTAAAGCAGCTGAACATCCTGGTCTACTTTTGCCTGAAAATAGGTACTGATCAGCTCATTGACCTGTGGATAAGCATCCTTCTGAAGTTCATATGCGGAAAAATCCTGATGATATTCATTATTGTCCGGCTCTACAGATCCATCATCCGTGCCGGTCTCTGTATCATTTTCAATGGAAATATCAGAAGCATTTGTGACTTCTGCAGATGTACTGCTTCCCTGCGCCTTATCACCGGCCGGTTTTCTGTCCATAACTAAAATGACCACAAGTAATACCAGTACAATTGCTGCAGGTATCGCTAACATTCTGGCATACTTTGTTTTATCATCAAAAGCCTTTCCTGACTTTCTCCTTCCTCTGTTACTGTGTCTCATGTTCTATCATTCCTCCATTATTTGCCACTACTCCGCTCTATTCTAACAAAAAGCAGGCTAAAATGCAATACAGCGAAAATCGGCGGATACGTCAAAAAAACTCCCGTATCCTAAGGAATAAGCCCTTTTTTACCAAATACGGAAGTTTTTAAGATTACAGGTCAATTTTATTAACTTAACTTTAAGTCTCCTTCTTTGACCCAGCCGATCTTCTTTAAGAACATATTGATGATCGGGCAGATCACTGCAGGAAGGATAATGGATACAAGAAGCAGTCCAGCCCAGTCACCTGTTGTAATAGCTGCCTTGGTTCCCTCAGAAACGTCTTTGACCCAGCCTGTATACACGCCGATCTGACCAACCAGACCACAGGTACCCATACCGGAAGAAACAGCAGCTCCGTTCATTTCCATATGGAAGAGACAGGTTGCGATCGGTCCTGTAATAGCGGAAGTAAGGATCGGTGCGATCCAGATCTTAGGATTTTTTACAATATTTCCCATCTGGAGCATGGATGTACCAATTCCCTGGGATACCAGACCGCCCCATTTATTCTCCGGGAAAGACATAACTGCAAAACCTACCATCTGGGCACAGCAGCCTGCTACTGCTGCTCCGCCAGCCAGTCCTGTAAGACCTAAAGCTGCGCAGATGGCTGCGGAAGAAATCGGAAGTGTCAGGGCAATACCTACAAATACAGATACTAAAATACCCATTAAGAATGGCTGAAGCTCTGTTGCCCACATGATCACATTTCCCACCTTCATGGCTGCTTTTCCAAGAGCCGGTGCAAGAAGTGCAGATAATGCGATACCTACGCCAATGGTAACAAGAGGTGTAACAAGGATATCCACTTTTGTCTCTTTGGAAACAGCCTTACCTGCTTCTGATGCCAGAACTGCTACAAACAGAACTGCCAGAGGACCACCTGCGCCGCCAAGTGCATTGGATGCAAAACCTACGGTGATCAGGGAAAATAATACAAGGGGCGGGCAGTGAAGGGCATAGCCAATCGCTACCGCCATAGCCGGGCCACTCATGGCAGATGCAAGGCCGCCTACTGTATAAGCTGTATCATTGACTGTTGCTACTGTCATAGTCAGAAACGGAATATGAAGCTGACTTCCCAGTGTATTGATAATGGTTCCGATCAAAAGGGAACAGAACAGTCCCTGCGCCATTGCACCAAGAGCATCAATGCCATACCGTTTTACACTGATCTCAATGTCTTTCCGGTGCAGAAAATCTTTTAACTTTTCCATAATGCCTCCATAACATAATCTGTTTTCTTTTCATCATTTAACGTCCCCGCAATTTTAACTCTGTTTTTCTGTCTTGTCAATTACTTTTGTCATATGACAAGACAGTTGACTTTACAAAAACAGTTCAAAGCAGTCTGCACACTTTTACACATACCAAAAAGCCAGGAGTTAAACTCCTGGCTCTCTGGTGTAATGCGAATAGGATTTCATTGTTTGTCTGCCGGAAAGCCTTTCCCGAACAGCTTGTATAGATTTTAGCATACTTTTCATATAAATGCAACTCATATTTAACAAAACAAGGCCTTATAGGGAATTTTTGTAACTTTTATGTAAAATTTCACCCTGCAAACATGACTCCATCCAGTACGCTTTCAAGTTCCTCCCCATTTATTTTCTGGGGCCAGTCACTGTTATACATAGATACCTTTCCGTACTGATCCCCATCATAACGAAAGATCACGTAACTTTCATTATCTGTCATGTAAAAATACAGTTTTGTTCCCACAAGGATCACTTCTGTTTTTCCATTTTCTCTTCCAGAGGCATCTGTCTTTTTTACAGTCAGTGCCTTTTTTACTGTAACCACTATTTCTGCCGGGCCTACCACATAAGGATCTCTGCTTTCTAAAAGTCCAGAGCTTCCTACATGATAATGTCTGCTGCCGGAATAGGTACTGAATGCGTTCATAGTCTTTTCAAGGTAAAGAGCACCTGGATCATTGTATGCAGCCACATCCTCGCTGTTGGTAAAAAGACTGTTCTCATTATAATTATACTCATATCGTATCAGTGCCGGAGTTCCCTCTACATATCCCAGATCATGGATCTGCCCATTTGTGATCTCATATACATTATCCGTAGTCCAGTCATTTTCTGCATGGGTCAGAACATGGAGAAAATGTCTGTCTCCTGATCTCACATAATATGCGTCCAGATTGAAATAGTACATATCGTTGAAATCCTGGCTTGCGACTTCTTCCTCTTTATTTTGGATCTGGATACGAAGGGCATTGTTTGCAAACCCATCTGCTCCGTAGGGATAAACACTTACATCAACAAATGTACCGTCATTATAAATATCAGCACTGTAATCTGCATAAGCTGCGATCTTTACAGCATAATCTGCAGGTGCCGCCTGGTATTCTTCTTTTACCAGGTCCGGATACTTTTCAAAAGGAAGACTGATACTGATAAGACCTAAAGCCCAGGAACCAATCGTATAAGGATTATAATAAATATTCAGACGGTCTGTCCCCAGACTCCAGGCAACAGCACCATTGTCCTGTGGTGTATTGATACATTCAAAAAATACATCTGCATCTTCCTCAGGAGTACTGTTCTCTACCAGACCTTCTTCGCTGGCATACTTGTCTTTTAGTTCGTGTACGATCCCGGATTTCACCTTATCTTCATCTGTGATCACATCATAAAAACCCAGCTTTTTCCCGGTTTTTGTATCAAAAGTAAGACCTGTATAGGAATTGTATCCATGGGCTCCGCCGTAATAGTCATAATAAAACAGCTCGTAGCTTACCACATTTTCATCTGCGCGAAGGATATCGGGTGTATACACAGCTGACAGCTGCATATTACTATCCTCCTGTACATATTCAACCATCTCCTCTGCCGATGTTTTCAGGTTTTCCAGATCTTCTTCTGCACTCTTTTTTAATGTGTCATACTCCAAAGCCAGCGCCTGATTCAGCTTCGGATAAGCAGCCGCTTCCTCATCGCTTAACACAAGTCCCCCTGTTTTCAGACTGTAACTTACCTGAACGCTGCCATCTGCACTGTCTGCATATCCATTTGCACTGTCTGTATGGATATAGGGATGTAACATCTGTGGCATACCGTCATTCGTTTTTTTTGACTCTGCATTTTCTTCCGTCTCTGGTCCGCTTTCTGACTCTTCTGCACCACTTTCACTTTCATTTACACTTTCTTTTGTTGCTGCATCCGCTTCCTGGCTTTCCTTTGACGTTGTCTCTGCTGGTTCTCCCTTTAAAATTTTCTGACATCCAGTTCCTGTAAACGCCATGATAACAGCAAGTCCTGCTGCCATAATTCTTTTCTTTTTCATCTTTCTCCTCTAAATTGTAATAAATTTTGAATGAACTTCTTTTTCAAATTGATACTTGAAGTTTTAGTGAAAATATAGTATTATACAAGAGATGCGTTTGTAGCTCAGTGGATAGAGCAGTGGCCTCCGGAGCCGCGTGCGGAGGTTCGATTCCTCTCAGACGCATTTTTTTATTACCCTTTTTCGGTCTTTCCCTTGACAAATCCTCCCCCATCCCTTATTCTGATTACATATATTTCAATATATCTTCTATTATCTGTCAATCTGTAATCTCATCATAATTTCATTCATTTTATTTTTTATAATTCTTATTTCTATTATTTTACTCCTTATTTTATATCCCGGCTACTTTATTTTTACAAATGATTTTGCTATGGATCTGCCTGGGCAGTTTTCATAAATATTATTTTTAGGAGGTATATCTTTTGGTATACGACACATTTCTCAACACAGTAAAAGAACAGATGGAACAGGCTTTAGGAGACGGATATTCCCTTACCTTGCGGAAAGTCCAGAAAAATAATGGTCTTATCCTGGACGGTCTGTGCATTGCAAAAGGTAACGGCACCATTGCTCCTTCCATTTATCTGAACTCCTGTTATGAACAGTATTTAAACGGAACTTCAATGGAGGAGATCATCCAGAAGCTGCTCACAGCTTACTACGAAAGCAGCTGGCCTCCCATTCTTAACAAGCTGGTCCTGTCTGACTATGACTCTCTCCGTTCCCACATTGCTTTCCGTCTGATCAACGCTTCTTCCAATCAATCCCTTTTAAAAACAATGCCTCATATTCCCTGGATGGATCTTGCCATTGTCTTTTATCTGTACATACAGGAAAATGAAAACGGCATCATGACCGCAGCTATTTCTGATCACCATATGAAAACCTGGGGTGTTACAGTCCATGATCTCTACCACGACTCTCTTTTAAACACTCCCAGGCTTTTTCCTCCTGTTATATCCAGCATGGCCTGTATCCTGGAGTCCCTTGATCCCAAACACCTGCAACATCAGCCAGCTTTCCCGGAAACTCCTTTTTATGTTCTCACCAACCAGAATGGGATCAATGGCGCTGCCTGCATCCTTTACAAAGATGTTATAAAAAATTTTGCTGAAGGGATGGACCGGGATATCCTGATCCTTCCCTCCAGCATTCATGAAGTTCTTCTGCTTCCTGATGATGACCCGCTATCTTATGATGAGCTGGGGCATCTGGTGACTCATATCAACCAGACAGAAGTAGTTGCCGAAGACCGTCTTTCCAATCAGGTCTATCTCTATTCCCGTAAAGAAGACAGGATCACCACTGTTTCTTTTGGTCCTTCTGCTGTCTGCTGATTCTTACTGTACCCAGGCACCGGAGCCATCTACATATCGTCCGTCAGGTGTCCAGGTATTTGCATACATAACACCATTGGAACCCATATAGTACCATCTGCCGCCTACTGCCTGCCAGCCGGTAGTCATCTCACCACTGCCATTCAGATAATACCACTGGCCGCCTAACTGCTGCCAGCCAGTCTTCATTGCACCCGTTGGATCCAGATAGTACCATTTACCACCTACTGCCTGCCAGCCGGTCTGCATCTCACCGCTTCCGTTCAGATAATACCACTGGCCTCCTACAAGCTGCCAGCCGGTAGTCATTACACCATCACCATTTAAGTAATACCACTGTCTGTCTACTCTTGCCCAGCCAGTCTGACGATACCCGGATGTGTTAAAGTAGTACCATGCTCCATTGATCTGCTTCCAGCCATTGGATGGATAACCGCCGCTTGAATAGGAATACCACCAGCCAACATTATCCTGGACCCATCTGCCGGTTCCATTGTAAACGCCTGCCTCATCTTCATCTACATAATAGGAAGAAGAGTCATCAGACCACTCGCCTGCCTTATCATTATAACTTGCAATGGCTCTTACACGGAATGTATAATCTCCTTCCTTATTAAAATAGCCATTGAAATTGAAGGTCGTTCCTGTGGTGTTTACAGTGGTCACTGTCTTCTCATCTCTTAAAAGTTTTACATCATAGCTTTTTGCACCGTCAATGGAGTCCCATTCTGCAATACCGTCATTCCATTCCAGGTTGGAAGTTCCTTCCAGTTTTCCACCTATGCGTTTTAACTGGGCTGTCACTTCAATGTAGTCGCCGCTGTCGTAGATCTTTGCTTTCTTAAATTCTGCATTACAGCCGGACAGTTTAAAATGGCTTTTACTGGTATACGAGAAGCGATAACCGTCCTTTGCGTAAAGTTCCACTTTTACTTCCGGTATGTCACCTACTGTCCAGGTATCCTGGTCATCTGCATTGGTATACTCAGCGGACTCTACATAATAGCTGGATGTATCACCGCTTACATGGATCGAACCAATAGAGTCTCCGCTGGCAGGTGCCGTGTCATAGGAAAAAGTCAGTTTCACAGTGTCAATTTTAGTATCTGCTGCAAATGCAGGCATCACGGACATAAAGGTCATTGCTGCAGCTAACGCGATACACCAGGCTTTTTTCATCTTCATATTCCATCCTCCTTCTTATCTATTCATTAGATAAATTATAACGTTTTTAACTTACTTTTATTATAATAAAGAGCATGGATCTATGCAATTTCAGAAACCTTAAAAAGAACTTACGATTTTTGCAAAAATTTTACATGGTTACAAAATTATACACTCATTTTATCTATAAAGTGTATCTGTAAGACGCAGTTCATCGATCATGTCTGTAAACCAGCGGATCTGTGTCGTAAATTTTTCTCTCAGCCGGTCTGCATCTATACTGCCTTTGCCTGCTTCAAAAAAGTCGCAGTCACTTTCCACCGCAATATGAAGTTTTCCTTCTTTTAAAAAGCTCATGTACAGTTTTCCGCCGCTTATCTCCGCTGCTGAAAGGATATATTCTATCATATGGGGTGTTAAAATGTGAAAAACTTTCTCCCCATCATCAGAACGGACCGTAAAATGTTTATCAAAAACCTCATTGCCCGTTTTAATGGTATCTGTACGGATAAGACGCTGGAAACCAGTCCTTGGAAACAGACTGACCTGTGCTGACAGCTCCCTGCCAAGGTCACAGATCAGCCACTGCCCCTTAAAAACCTCCCGTTTTTTATTTTCCCAGACCTGCATTTCTTCATTATATATATTTTCGTCCTGACAAAGGATTATATCACTGAATTCCATATTCAAGTCTTTATAAACCGCTTTTATGTGATCATTTCCCTCTGCACAGTTATAGTCCAGAGGGATCATCACACCGGAACCCTGGATCTGGGTGATCCCTATCTTTCCGAAAGGCTCATAGATCACATCTTCCAATACCTCCTGAAGGGCTTCTTTTACCAGATTTTCACCTATCTGCTTTTTTAGGACTGTATCCTTTTTATCTTTTACAGAACCAAGTACACAGGCAAGGATGATCAACAGAATGGCCAAAAGGATCTGGCCTGTTACCACGCATATAAATGCCAATACTGCCACGATTTTTCCTATGAGCCTGCATACAGCAGCCGTTGTCTTATTTCCTTTCAGTTCCCGGTTAAGCTCTTCCTCTGTTATTTTCTGCTGATCCATTTTGCACCTCCCTGCTGATCCTTTTTTCTTTTACTGTACCGTGCCGCCCATTAACTGGATCAGTGCAAGGTTTTCGTCACTGGTACCGCTGTAGTTTACAAATCCCAACAGTTCTGCACAGTATTTTCTGGTTTCAAAATCAGGAGAAATACCGCTGAGCATAAATGCGTCAATAACAGAATGGCCTTCATATCCCTCTAAGAAATCACTGAGATCAATGTCATCCGACTCCACATCTACGCTGTCTTCTGCTGTAAGATAGCTTGTAAGGATATCTAATGTGCTGTCTACATCTTCTGCTGCCGACTCATAAAGATAATAGGTGGTATCATCTTCCGTCAGCTCAAAGCAGTAGCTGTCACCTTCTTCTGACAGATCCCAGCCTAATTCATAGGATACGCCAGTTTCATCATCGATCAGGTTCAAATGGTCATAATCAAGACTCCATATGCCGGAAATAGACTGTGTCTGGATCTGGCCGTTATCATTGTAGAGAAGGTCAAAATATGCCTGATCATCTTCAAAATAGAAGATCATAGCTGTTTCATCACCGGAACCGATCCAGTAAGTTCCCTGAGCTACATATTCGATCACGCTGGCTGTCGTCATCATCTGGTCCAACGTAGTTTCCAGGTTGCTTCCGTCTCCTTCGCTGGATAAGACAATATCATCTAACTGGATATATTCTCCGTTTTCTGTGTTGTACCAGTCAAAAGCAAATGTAGTTGGATCATCGGAATAGTCTTCATTGAGATACAGATAAAAGGTATCGGTATCTGCTTTCCAGTAACCATCCAGATCTGTCACCTCTCCATCTGTATCTAAAATTGCCAGATAGGCATCTTTCTCATCAAAGGCCGCCACCATGATCTCCTGGGTGCTGGAAATTCCCGCCCAGGTAGTTCCTGCCAGGATATCGGCCATTTCTGAGTCATTAACACCAGTAAGTTTCTCTGCTGTTGTTTCCGTTTCCGTTGTTTCTGCCACTGTTGTTTCTACTGCTTCTTTTTTATCAGCTACTACTTTTTTGGAAGAACCACCTCCGCAGCCAACAAGAGAAATATACATTGCTGCTGCAACTGCTACTGCCATTTCTTTTTTCATACGACTCATCCTCTTTCTCATTTTTTCTCCTCCATTTCCATTTCATTAAACCGCCTTAAACGTTCTCTGGCTGCTTCTAACTGCGCCTCTATATCTGTGGACGGTTCCTGTTTTTTCTCTTTTGCTGCCGGTTTCATGGTCTTATGCTCCGCTGCTTTTCCTGATATTTGGGGATGTTTTCCTGCAAGCGTTCCCAGCACACTTCCTGCAGCTGCGCCGATCACAGCTCCCGCAGCTGCGGCTCCAGCTGTTCCTATATATGAGCCAAAATCTGGATCCGAACCATTTTCTGTTCCCAATGCATCTGGAACTGGCTCCGTGGAAACAGGCTGGTCTGAAGACCCAATACTTTCTGTGGAAGCTGTAACAGGCGGTCCGGCTGTTGTCTCTGACCTATTGGAAGAAGGCACACCTGCGGCTGTATTTCTTGCACGTTCACTTACCTGAGAGACTGTTGTACTGGTGCCTCTTTCTGTGTATACAGCGGGACGGACCCCTGCGTCTGCCGCCGCACCTGCCATCGCCCCGGCTCCTCCCGCAACTACCGTTACAACCACCGGATTTCCATAAAAATCCCTGTGGTGGGCGCGGAACTGATTGCTTCTTGTCACTGCTTTTTTCTGAGCTGTCCTGTATTTCGTCCCGGACTGCTCTAAAGCTTTTATCATTACAAGAAGAGTTCCCTGCCTTCATTCCAGAGAAGCAGCTAACTTTGTAAGAGAAGTGCGCACGCCCTCAAGCATGGCATCTGTCCCCAGGGAAGCATTTACTTTTTTGATCTGCTCCAAAGCACCATCCAGGCTTTTTATTGCTTTTTCATACTCCTTTTTCTGCTGCTCCAGGGCATCCACCTTAACTTTTACGAAAGCCATAGGCGCCTCCTATTTCAGGTTGATCTTCAGTTTACCTGCAGAACTGGAGATCTTCTTCTCATTGGTACTGTATACATCTGCAGCTTCCGACAGGGTTAATGCATAAGTATTTACCACATTCAATACCTCTTCACATTTCCCGATAATGGCATCAAAACGGCTGTAAAACTCCGCAGAACCGCTGCCGGTCCAGGTGGATCTTAAATTTTTTACTGCAGTCTTACTTTCTGAAAGATAGCTGTACATGTTTTTGTAGCCTGTTTTAATGTTGTTGGAATAGTTTTTTAACTGTTTGGGATCCACTTTAATATTTGCGTCTGCCATTTACGCTCACCTCCCTATTTACCCAGATATTTATGTACCAGATCCATGGCCTTGTTATCTGCCTGGGTGTAACTGTTGGAAAATTCTCCGAGAGCTGCTCCCATCTGCTGTAAGATCTGGGTCAGCTGGGCCAGATTTGCTTTGTCTGCCTGATATCGTTTTAAATACGAAGCACTTGCTTCCCCGCTCCATACAGAAGATACTTTTTGGATGTTTTCATCTAACTTATTCATCTCACTTTTCATTTTTGCTGCCAGATTGGTGAGATTAACTCCTGTGGATTTAAGTTTTGCCGCATTTACCTGCTGTGTTGCCATAATACACTCCCTCCTATCTCCTGCTTACCACTGCCTTTGCCTGCGCTTCTGCTTTTTCCATGGAAGAACATGCGTCCCGCAGGACTGCCGCGATCTCCCTTAAAGAAGCTGCACCAGACGCCAGGTCTGTATTCTGTTCCTGCATAAATTTCACAAAGATCTCTGCTGCTTTTCCTGACCAGGATGCAGCTACTGCTTCATTGGCGGCTGTGATCACTTTCACAGTCTGGTTCTGGATCTGATCGGCCGCCTCTTCCAACAACTTTGCCTGTTTTTTCACACTCTGAGAGTCAAAATGAATGGCTGCCATTTATCTCATCCCTCCAAACTTAAGCCTGCCTGCATTTCTGCTTACAGTTTTTTCTGTATCCTCGTATACACCAGCCAGTTCCTTAAGGACTCTTTCATAATTTCCCAGCATTGTGATGATCGCACCGGAACTTTTCCTTAACTGACCGGCCACTGCGTAAATATCATCTGCGCTCTCCCCTGCATAAGAGTCCTGCAGTTTGCGAAAGATCGCATAGGTCGCATCTGTATTCGCTGCAATGGATTTTTTGATAGAAGTGATTTCCTGCACTGCCCGCAAAAGTTCCTCTGTATTGATCCGACTGGTTCCATCTCCTGCCATATGCCACCTCCCTGTAAAGTCTGGTACAGCATCAGCTCTTTGCCGCTGCACGGATCTGGCTGCTGATCTCCTCTTCTGTCTGCTCTAATTCATCGGCGATCCCCAGGAGTCCTTCTGCCACTTCTGTGTACTGCTCTGCCATTTCCAAAAGAGCCGCCCGGTCCTTCTGGTAATTTTGCAAAAAACGGTCTTTTACTTCACTGCTCCAGGTGCTGCTTAAACCTTCGATCACAGATGTAAAACGCTTTAACTCTTTTCTTACATCCCCTGCAGAAGTTTCTACTTTTCTGGCAGTGGTCCGCAGCACTTCCGGATCCATTTCCATTTTATTTTCTGCCATGCTCTCCTCCTGTTCCTGTTGATGTACTCCCGAACTCTTTACCGCATCTGTTTTTGCAGTTGAGCTTCCATGAATACATTCTTTGCAACCACTGAACGTTTTTATACCATGACCACCCGGCTGCCGTTTTTGATCCCTACTTCCCGGAAGGTTTCGTTATCCTGGATCAGACCTTCTAACTCCAAAGATCCGAAAACAATATTATCCAGTCCTGCAAACAGGTCGTGCCCCTCTAACTCTGCGATCTGCTTTTTGATCTGCTCCTTGGCAGTTCCTATTTTCATCCGGTCGTCTAACACAAATTCATAGGTTTTGGCATTTCCCGGTATCTCGATCTCCAAATGGATCTTACTCATGTTCTCCCTCCTTTACAAAAGGTGTCATAAAGAGGACTGCTCTTCCTTCCTGCCCCGTAAATGCGGCTCCAGCCGGATAAGTCCTGCTCCTCTCAGAAGGTGTGATCTCATAATCAAAAATACCCTGCTCATCAAAAGCTCCCCCAAGGTGGATTCCCTGCTTCCAGTCTCCAAACTGACGAATCGCCCTGTAACCGGCCAGTTCTTCATACTCTCTTGGAGACAGTGCCATAAAGAAATGCAGTCTGTGATTCATTCCTTTTTCAAATACAGTTTCAAGGACTTCACTTACATCAAAGTCTTCACTGTAAACTGCTTCCATAAATTCCGATGCGCTGTTGATCAGAAGGACCATGCGCTTATAGTTCTTTAAAGCCTCTTTTACCGAAGTTTTCGCCTGTCTCGCTTCATACACAAGTTCATTGCGCTCTCCTAACTGGGGCAAAAGTTCATTTTCCATAAAATGATAAAGTTCTTCTTTATCTGTCATGTAGCCATCCAGATCATTGTTTCTGGAAAATTCTTCCAATTCTCTTAAACACCCGTCAAAGACATAAACTTCTGCGCCCTTTTTCTTCATAAGCAGGGCCGTATATTTTAGAAAATTGGTCTTTCCTTTTTTTCCTGCACCACAGACGGTAAAACAAAGGGTCTTATCTAAATCTGTGGAAATAAGGGATCCATCCTCTGCTCCCATTACAAAGTTCTCTTCTGCCAGCCCTTTAAGATGGATCATCTCCAAAAATGTATCTGCATTGATCTCATCTAACTGCACTCCCAGTTTTCTCGCTCCCTGGGTACCTTCTTCTGTTAAAGCCTTTAATTTTTCCCGGATCGCCAGCATCATGCTTTCTCCCTGGGAAGCTTTTACAGGAAGAGCTGCCTGGAATTCCAAAGGAACGCCTTCTTTTATAAGACCTCTGCCTG
>OGHU01001119.1_pt1 | contig 16473 bp, 10 predicted proteins | sample 1571521 | NCBI WGS metagenome assembly OGHU01 (sample SAMEA2581963, study PRJEB24529) | metagenome | biome: Human gut stool | place: China | collected 2011 | reverse complement strand
TAGTTCATCTATTTTCATTCTAAGAAAAGTTTCTGTAAGTGTTGTATCGGCGGCAAGGTCTCCGCAAATGCCTATCCAAACACCATTTTTATGAGCATTCTGGGCGGACATTTCAATCAATCTGAGAATCGCCTCATGGTGTGTATCACAAAAGCTTTCTATCTTGGAATTTTGTCTATCGCAAGCTAATGTATACTGTGTGAGGTCATTAGTTCCAACACTGAAAAAGTCTACCATTGGTGCAAGTCTATCACTGATTATTGCAGCGGCAGGTGTTTCAATCATACAACCAAGTTCGACATTCTTTGAATAAGCAATGCCCTCACTGTCAAGTTCTGCTTTAACTTCATCAATTATTTCGAGTATTTTTACGATTTCCCATTCCGAAGCAATCATAGGAAACATAATAGCAAGTTTACCGAATACCGATGCTCGATATAGAGCGCGAAGCTGAGTCTTGAATATATCCGGTCTTTGAAGGCAAATTCTTATTGCACGAATACCCATAGCCGGATTTTCTTCTTTCGGCATATTAAAGTAATCAACCTGCTTGTCTGCTCCAATGTCAAGTGTACGAATGATGACTTTCTTTCCTGCCATTGCCTCGGCTACCTTGCGGTATGCTGCAAACTGTTCTTCCTCGGTTGGATAATCCCTGCTCTCCAGATAAAGGAATTCGCTTCGGAACAGTCCGATGCCGCCGGCATCATTTGCCAGTACCGATGCCACATCCCCAACGCTTCCGATATTTGCATACAGGTTGATCTTTGTTCCGTCCTTTGTGATATTCTCCTTGCCCTTGAGTTCCTGCAGCAGACGCTTTTTCTCTTCATCCTCTGCTTTCTTCTTCTGGTAAGCTTCCATAACGGAGACCGGTGGATCAATGATGATCCTGCCTTCGTATCCATCGACGATACCCATTTTTCCATCGACATCTTCCGGAAAATCGACACCGATCAGTGCCGGGATATTCATGGTACGGGCCAGAATCGCGGTATGGGAATTGGTGGAACCGTGACGGGTGACAAAGGAAAGCACCTTCGATTTATCAAGCTGTACGGTCTCACTTGGTGCCAGATCATCGGCAAGTAAAATCACCGGCTCATCGGCATTCAGGCCATTTCCTCCGTTGCCCTGCAGGATGGAAACTACGCGGTTTGACACATCCCTGACATCGGCTGCACGCTCACGCATATAATCATCATCCATTGCCGCAAACATCTCGGAAAATGTATCTCCGGTCGTTGCCACGGCATATTCGGCATTCACCTGCTGGCCTTCAATCATATTTGTGATGGATTCGATATAATCAAGGTCATTCAGCATCATCTGATGTACTTCAAAGATTGCTGCATTGACTTCACCGACCTCTTTTAATGCCTTATCATAAAGCCCGGCAAGCTGCTGTTTTGCGGTATCTTTGGCATCTTCAAACCGTTTTACCTCTTTTGCGGTATCTGTGATTTTCTCCCGCTTTACCTGATTTTCTGATTTGCGGTATATGGCAAGGCGGCCGATGGCCACCCCGCTGTATACACTTTTACCCTGAATTGTCATAGCGTCACCTCATCCTTTTGCTGATTCATTCTCCGTAAACGGTTGCCGGAACGGTTTCTTACAGTTTCTCCTCTAAGAATTTGCCAAGTGCTGCGATTGCTTCCTCTTCCTGATCTCCATCCGTCTTTAATACAATTTCCTGTCCGCATTTAACACCAAGACCCATAACTCCGAGGATTCTCTTTGCGTCTACTTCCTTGCCATCCTTACTGATGGTAACTTTACATGGATATGCAGCGGCTGCTTTTACCAGCTCTCCTGCCGGTCTTGCGTGGATTCCCTGCTCGTCTTTGATGGTATACGTAAATTCTTTCATGATCATTCTCCTTTTCTTTTTGTTGTTGCTTCCTCCGTTTCCGAAGGAAGCTTTTTGTGTGTATCTCCTGTCAAATGGATTTATTATGCTGCATCCTTTTTGATTACGCCAAGCATTACGGCTGTAATAACAGAGCCGACAGCCCATGCAAGGATGTATAACAGTGGATGGCCTACCGTTGCAAATACAAAGATTCCACCGTGTGGAGCCATCAGTGTACACTTAAACAGTGCGGATAAAAATCCTGCAACTCCGGCACCCACAAGAGTACATGGAATTACGTGAAGCGGATCTGCTGCTGCAAATGGAATGGCACCCTCGGTGATGAAGGAAGCACCCATTACGAAGTTGGATACCTTGGATCCACGTTCTTCCTTTGTAAATTTCTTCGGGAAGAACTGGCAGGCAAGCGCGATTCCGATCGGAGGAACCATACCACCGACCATGATCGCTGCCATGGCAATGTAACATGCCTGCACAGCCGGGTCGCCTGGCTGTGCACCTTTTTCAAGCATCTGGCTTGCAGTTGCCAGTACGCCGGTACCAAATACATAAGCGGCTTTGTTGATTGGGCCACCCATGTCGATCGCCATCATAGCTCCCAGGATCAGACCAAGTACGGTAATATATCCTGCATCGGAGATTGCGGTCAGTCCATTGCTCAGTCCGGTATTGATCAGTCCGATCAGCGGGTTAAAGATAAAGCACATCAGAATACTGATGATTAAAATACCAAGTAACGGATAAATCAGTGTCGGCTTGATTCCATCTAAGGAAGCCGGCAGTTTTGAAAACGCTTTTTTGAGGAACAGTACAATAAATCCGGCAAGAAATCCGGCTAAGATTCCACCGAGGAAACCGGAAACCGTGTTACCGCCATTGGCACCCTGAAATGCAAAATCTGCGATAAATTTCTGGAAACCAGTCGTAGAATCTGCCCAGTTATATCCGGTGATAAGTGCATTACCACTCGAAGCTAACAAACCGCCTGTAAAACCTACCGCAAGTCCCGGCCGGTCAGCAATCGAATATGCAATGTAACCTGCCAGTACCGGAACCATCAGTCCCATCGCCAGACCACCGGCATATTTGAAGAATGCGGATAACGGGGTGCAGGAACCGAATGCCGATCCACCGGTTGCACCATAGCCAAGCAGGGTATCGATCAGAAATGCAATCGCTGTCATGATACCACCGCCGATAACGAACGGAAGCATGTGGGATACCCCGCTCATCAGGTGCGTATAGATCATGTGTGCGGTAGAACCACCTTCTGCTTTTTCCTCTTTTCTGCTGCCCTCTGCCGCATGGTAGACAGGTGCATCCCCGGCCACGGCACGGTTTAACAGCTGCTCTGCCTTGTTGATGCCGTCTGCAACCTTGCACTCGATGACTTTCTTCCCATCGAAGCGGTCCATCGGAACTTTGGTATCGGCTGCAACGATGATTGCGGCCGCTCCTGCGATCTCTTCATCGGTAAGCACATGCTTGGCTCCGCCGGAACCTCTGGTCTCTACCTTAATCGTGATCCCCATCTCAGCCGCATGCTTCTCTAAGCTTTCCGCTGCCATATAAGTATGTGCGATTCCGGTCGGGCATCCGGTTACGGCAAGTACCTTGTATTTTGCCCCGGTTTCGTCTTCTTTTTCATCCTCATCTTTTGCGCTTTCCGCATCATCGATGACTTTTAAGAATTCGTCTACGGTCTTTGCATTTTTCAGTCCGTTGGTAAAATTCTCATCCATCAGAAGTACGGAAAGTTTGCTGAGCACCTCCAGATGTACATTATCCTCGGTGTTTGGAGCTGCAATCAGAAACAGTAAATTGACAGGTGCTCCATCTAACGCGTCAAACTCTACACCATCCTTTACTACCATAGCTGCCAGTCCCGGTGCTTTCACAGCATCTGACTTGCAGTGTGGGATCGCAATTCCCTCTCCAATTCCGGTTGTTCCTTCTTCTTCTCTTGCAAAAACCCCCTTGCGGTAAGTTTCCACATCGCGGATTTTTCCGCTTTTTGCCATGAGATCAACCATTTTGTTTAAAACATCCTGTTTTCCGGCTGCAGAACCGTTCAGTTCAATGCTCTCGGCTGCAAGCAAATCTCTGATTCTCATAGTATACCTCCTTAAAATAATTTTTTATTTGCATCCATCAATGCAAGTACTTCCTCTTTTGTTGCCAGCTCTTCGGAAAAAGCACTGGCACTTCCGGTACATACACCGTAGCGGAACGCATCTGCATAGCTGCCACCATTTAAATATCCATATATAAAACCAGCCACCATGGAATCTCCGGCGCCTACCGAATTGACAAGCTTTCCTTTCGGTGCATCTGCCCGGAACTCCTGACCGTCTTCCGTCACAAGGACGGCTCCGTCACCTGCCATGGAAACAAGAACATTTCTTGCACCTTTTTCCTGCATGCGTTTTGCATATGTTACAACATCATCCTTATCATTGATTACCGTGTGGAAAATCTCTCCCAGCTCATGATTGTTCGGTTTGATCAAAAACGGATGATACGCGAGTACATTCATCAGCAGATCTCTGGTCGCATCTACTACAATATTGAGTTTCTTGTTCTGCAGATGTTCCATGATATCCATATACATGGATTCCGGCATTGTGTCCGGAATGCTTCCGGCAAGTACCAGTGTATCGCCATCCTGCAATGCATCCAGTTTTCCGTAAAGCTTCCGGATATCTTCTGATGCAATCTTTGGTCCCTGTCCGTTGATTTCCGTCTCGGTCTGTGCCCGGAGTTTTACGTTGATACGGGACAATCCTTCGGTAACGTGAATAAAATCTGCGGTAACACCTTTCTCCTGAAGAAGCCGTGTGATGGCATCTCCGGTAAATCCTGCCATAAATCCAAGTGCGGTGCTTTCTTCCCCGAGATTTTTCAGTACCATTGAAACATTGATTCCTTTCCCACCCGGAAAAATAATTTCCTTACTGGTACGGTTGACCACACCGGTCATAAAGTTGTCCACATTTACAACGTAATCAATGGACGGATTAAATGTTACGGTATAGATCATTCTTTCACCTCCACAATATTTTTGTATTTTTTAAGTGCCGGCTTGTACAGCTCCGTTGTTAAGATGGTTGCCTGATCAAAATCAGCAAATTTCACACTGGAAAGCTGGTCAAACTTGCTGGCATCTGCCAGAATATAGCAGCGTTTGCAATTCTTCATGGAATATTTCTTTACCATGGCTTCCTTGATCTCCGGGGTGGAATATCCTTTGCTGACGCTGATTCCGTTCGTTCCCCAGAATCCTTTGGTAAAGTTATACTTGGAAAGCATCTCCATGGCTTCCTCCCCGACGATCGCCTCTGTCTGGGATTTGAATTCGCCTCCCAGCAGATAAACACGGCAGCCCTTTTCCGCCAGAAGCTTTGCATGGCTGATGGCATTTGTCACAAACACCGCCTGCGTCTCCTTAATAAAAGGGATCATCGCCTCGGTGGATGTTCCGGCATCGAGATAAACAAAATCATCCGGGCGGATGAGGGATGCTGCATACTTTGCAATTGCATTCTTTTGTTCCGCATTCATCGTCTTACGGTTTCTGACATCCTCATCATGTGTACTCACACTCGGCCGTCTGGCGATTGCACCGCCATGCACCTTGGTCAGAAGACCATTCTCATCCATTGTGATTAAGTCCCGGCGGACGGTTGATTCTGAAGCGTCAAGTGCAGTCATAAGTTCCTGTATTGTGGCACTTCCCTCCGCTTCTATTATGGACAGTATCCTTGAAAATCTTTCTTCTGCAAGCATATGCCTCACTCCTTTGTTTTCTTTTTCGTTCACAATCTTTCAAAATCGTTCATTTGATAGTTTTCATTATAGTGTGGTTTTCTGTCACGGTCAATCATTTTCGGTCAAAATCATTCACAAAAACAGAACTGGGATTTTGTGCATAATGTCATGTTATTGAACAAGGCGGCTATGGCTCGAAAGGACAGGGGAGGGGGGACACCAATGGCAATCCGGCTCATGCTCCTTGCAATTAAGAGGCTGTAGGAATTTTTGTTTTAATTGCTATCAGGCGGACGCAACCGGTGGTCATTCGCCTTCCGGGCTCAGTGACCACCTGCCTCGTACATCCATGTACGAGGCTTGCTGAAAATTGAAAAAATTCCAACAGCCTCTAAAATGCAGGAGAAATCGCCGGATTGCCTCTGTCTGAACCATGCCCTGTCCTTTCTATCGTTTCATTATCGTATAAACTATCATGTAGTAAGCACAAAAATACAATTTGTTCTACAAAAAGAACAGCATACTTATTGAGAGTATGTGTATTATTTGCTACAATATCCCCGGAATATGACAAAACAGGTTTTTCTGTGAGTTTCTTGGTATTATCTTATAGAAATGCAGAAAATTTTATTTTACAATTATCCATTACAAACACAAGGAGGAATTATCATGAGAGGCGTCGAAACCCGAATTCAGGAAATCCGTCACAAAATTTTTACAGAAGTAGCCCGTATGGCTTATCATACCGAATGGCCTGTAAAGGAACGTATGGAAGAACTTCCATATAAGATTATTCCGGGAGAAACCGGAAATTTCAGAAACGATGTATTTTTGGAGCGTGCAATTGTAGGCGAACGCCTGCGTCTGGCAATGGGCCTGCCAAACCGCAGTGCAGCAGAGCATGCCCCGGTATCCGATGGCATTGAAGCTGCTGACCAGGCAGAAACTTACTATACTCCGCCTCTCATTAATGTCATTAAATTTGCCTGCAATGCCTGTCCCACAAAACGTGTGCATGTAACGGACGGCTGTCAGGGATGTCTGGCACACCCTTGTATGGAGGTCTGTCCAAAGGATGCCGTATCCTTAGACCGTACCACCGGCAGATCTATCATTGACCAGGAGAAATGTATCAAGTGCGGCCGCTGTGCAAGTGTCTGCTCCTATAACGCCATTATCATTCAGGAACGTCCATGTGCCAAAGCGTGCGGTATGGATGCCATTACTTCAGATGAAAACGGCAAAGCCAATATCGATTATGACAAGTGTGTTTCCTGCGGTCAGTGTCTAGTAAACTGCCCGTTCGGTGCCATTGCTGACAAATCCCAGATTTTCCAGACAATCCGTGCCATCCAGTCCGGTGAAAAGGTTTATGCAGCTGTCGCTCCTGCATTTGTCGGTCAGTTCGGACCAAAGGTTACCCCTGGCAAGCTGCGTGCTGCCATGAAAGAACTCGGGTTTGCAGACGTTTTTGAGGTAGCAATCGGTGCGGATCTGTGCGCAAAGCAGGAAGCAGAAGATTTCTTAAAAGAAGTGCCAGATGAACTTCCATTCATGGCAACTTCCTGCTGTCCGGCATGGTCTGTCATGGCAAAGAAATTATTCCCGGATCACGCCAACTGTATTTCCATGGCACTGACTCCGATGACATTAACTGCACGTCTTATCAAAAAGCATAACCCAAATGCGAAGGTTGTCTTTATTGGACCATGTGCGGCCAAGAAACTCGAAGCAATGCGCCGCAGCGTCCGCAGCGAAGTAGATTTCGTGCTCACCTTTGAAGAAATGGCCGGTATTTTTGATGCAAAACATGTGGATCTGGAAAACATGGAAGAAGATCCGGATGGTGTAAGTGACGCTTCCACAGACGGAAGAAACTTTGCCGTTGCCGGTGGCGTTGCACAGGCTGTCGTAGATGTCATCAAACGGGATCACCCGGAACAGGAGATCAAGGTGGCAAATGCCGAAGGATTAAAGGAATGCCGTCAGCTTTTAAAGCTTGCCACATTAGGCAAATATCCGGGCTATCTGCTCGAAGGCATGGCCTGTCCGGGCGGATGTGTCGCCGGTGCCGGAACCATGCAGGCAATCAAGAAATCCCAGACAGCGGTCGGTCTGTATGCCAAAAAAGCAAATCATCAGTTCTCAAGTGAAACCGAATACATCAAAGAACTGGATAAACTGGTCGATTAAGTATCTGCCATGTAAAAAAGCCCTGCGCTTTCGGAAATTCCGAAAACGCAGGGCTTTTTATCTGTTCTTTTATTCTACTTCAATTCCCGTATCAAAGGTCCATTTCCACTGACCAAAGGAAGATGTGTATCTGCTGGTTCCTGCAATATCATTGTCAATCATAATTCCGCTGCATGTAGAATGAATCCGCCAGTACCTACTGTTTCCATACTTATGCACAATCGTGCGGCCACTGTAACTGTACTTATCTCCTGCAGATCTCTTAATCGTTCCTTTCTCATAAACCCCAATATCTTCCAGATAATCCTTTACCGCTTCCATTGAAGAAAATTCTCCGAAATATATGGCTATATGGGAGGAAGAACCACCCTTTCCATAAACAACAACATCTCCAAGTTCCAACTGGGAAAGGCTTTTCCCACTGCTTTTTCTTCCAATAGACTTCTTTGTGCCGGAATTCCACTGGATCGCACCCTTTGTTGCAACCCCTGTTGTATACGAAATACTCGATCCGCTTACCCAGTCTCTGGTACAATGTGCTCCAACACTGACATTTTTCAGTGCAGTCCCTTTCCGTCCCTTACTCTCCAGACGATTCAGGGCTGCCCGTGTGTAACCACTGCAGTCACAGCGGATTCCATCAACCACACTGCCATAACTCTTTCCCAGAAATCCCTTACACAATGTTTTCCGGTAATTATCCTGTGCCACAACCGCAGTACTTTTCTTTCCTGCTGCTTCTGCCGGTGCTGCAGTACCCCCTACTACAACTGCCGCCAGCAAAATACCTGCGATCAGCTTCTTACCCCATGTAACCTTAAATTTCAATGCCTATCCTCCAATTTGTTACAACTTTGTTACTTAACTATAACATATAGTAACAAAAATCAGAGGCTTTTTCAAGAAAAATGTGCAAAAAAGTTTCATTTTTATCTCATTTTTTATGTATTTTTAATATTTTTTGGTCTCAATCTCCTGGAAATCATTTTTCATATCATACGAAATAAGTGAAAAATCATCCCGTTCCACATGAAGCACATAAAAACAGTCACCCGAAGAAAGTCCCCTCATCTGTTCTGCACCAGTCCACGTATCCATTTTCTGCTGTGTTTTCTTTAAGGAAATTTTCTTTACAAAAGACGTTCCATCCCACTGAAACAGCATATACCTGTTATAATTGGTTTTGGTCCAGGTCTCTGTCGCAAATCCGACCAGTCCACGTCCGGTATCTACAAATGCACACTTGTAATTCTCTGCGGCACTGCAGAAATCTTCGTTTATCGTCACAGAATCCAAAATCCTGAGGTTTATCGGATCGGAGATATCAAACATTGTCAGTTTTACCCCTGTCTTCTCGCTTGTCTTAGCATTGGTTTCATAGCCGATGCCAAGCAACAGTCCATCTCCAAACGGGTGCAGATAATCGGAATATCCTGTCATCTTCACATTTCCCAGCGGCTTCGGATGTGCCGGATCGGAAATATCTACTGCAAACAACGGGTCGGTATTATGATAAGTAATGAAATATGCTATATTTCCCAGATACCGTGCCGCATAAATTTCTTCTCCCTTTGCAATATTTTCCAGCAATCCCTCTTTTTTCAGGTCCGCATCCAGCAGATACAGGCGGTTTTCGGATAAAGAATTTTGGGAATCTGTTGTCAGAATACGAAGTTCTCCCCCACTTTCCGAAATAGCAAACGTATCCCGGATCGCCCCCTTTACGGTTGTTTCTGCAATTGCTGAAAACATTCCATTCTTATAAGAAAACTTGGCGATCTTTGTCTTTTCTCCACGCTCATATTCCATCTGATACAGATAGATTGCATCCGTTCCCATATAAACCTGTCGTCCGCTGTCGAGAAGCACCATATGGTCTGCAGCCTTCGATGTCTCTTTAAGATTTACAGATGCCATAATGACTTCTGTTGTCCCATTCTTCTGCACATAAAAACATCCGGCATCTGCTTTTTCCCCGGCAATCTCCGGAATGACCTGAGCCTTCCAGTTCTTTCCGTCTCTGGACACCCAACGGTCAGTAAACAGATAAATAAAATTTCCAACCTTACGGGAACTCTGGTATGCTCCATCCATTTTCATGGTTGCACTTAATACCGGATTTGCACGTTCGGAAATGTCATACGTCAAAAGAACTGTACTCACATTTCCGTCCGGTTCATAAGCGATATCTTTATAACATCCGATAAAACCGGAATCATTGTCAGCCTCCGTGCTGTCGGACTGAATCTCCTCCTGTTGTGTTTCCCATCCCTGCTTGATAACATACAGCCGGTCATTATCCACGTATAGCTGCAAAAGGATGTCATTTTCCGTCAGTTCCGGCCGTATTTCCGACAGCTTACGCATATTTTTGTCCCGAATATCCACAATGGTCACCCGGTCATCATTCAGCACATACAGATAATTTCCGTCATTTTTGACGATGTCCCCCTCGTCCACACCGTTTACCTGCAAATTGGTGTCGGAATGGGTACCGGATGACTCTTTTTTCGCCTCGGCAGAACCGGTATCTTCCACGAAAAACAAATCATCCACTGTGCCTTCTGCCAACTCCTTTTGTGAATTGGATTTTTTCTGTACCGCTGCATATACATCCTGGTAACTTTTTGCCAGAGTAAATGCACCAATTTGTTCTTTCTTTTCTGTATCCTGCGTACTGTCGACAGTTTCTGTTACGGAAAGAGCAGCCTTTTTCGGTTGCGCATCATCGGTTCCATACTTATTCCATCCATAGGTTCCGACCGCAATCACCAGCACCGCAACTGCCGCAGCAATTCCGGCAAATCTCCGGTAATGTCTGTGTTCTTTCCTGCCTGCGGATGTCCGGTTTTTCCGCTCCTCCAGCATCTGCTGCACCGCCCCGGGTGTCAGAGTATCCGGCACGGTAATCTGCTCTGCGGATCTGTCTATTTTCTCTTTCCATTCTTCCAGGTTCTGTTCCTGCATATTCTCACCTCAATCCCTTCAGCTGTTTTTCCATCCGCTGCAACGCCCGATGTTCTCTCGACCGCACAGTATTCTCATTCATTGCAAGAATCTGTGCAATCTCCCGCGTCTTATATCCACCGAAGACATGCATTCCCACAATCATGCGGTCCTCCTCATCCATCGTAAGAAATGCACGCCGGACTTCTATATATTCCTCACGGGTATCACCCCATACATAGCCGTCCCAGCCACCGTTTTCTTCCGTCAGTTCTTCTCCCCGTTGATAGTATTCCCGCATTTTCTGTTTGCACATATTTGCCACGATACGATACATCCAGGCGGAAAAAGCATCTTCCTTCCGCAATTTCCCGATATTTTCAAATGCTTCCATCACAGCGGCACTGACCACATCCTCCGCATCCTGTGTATTTCCAAGCGTATACAGCGCAAACTGATACAGCCTCTTATAAATTGTCCCATACAATTCGGCAAACGCTGCGGTATCCCCGCGCTTTGCCCTTTTTACTAATAAACGTTCATCCATGGAAGACCCTCCTATCTATACAGTGTATCGGAGGTGCATTTTTGTTGCAAGAAAATAAAAAAGCGGTAAACCTCATCAGTTCACCGCAATTTCCAGTTGAAATCTATTCTCCATCTCTTTCAGATAACGTTCATTGTAACTTGCAGCCACAAGCATTGGTGCATATGCATCCCTTCCACTAATGCGGAACATATAGGGAAATGCTCCAAAATGCTCCAGATACTGCTCTGCAAAATCCAAAATTCCCCGCTGGATTTCCCGGATTCCCTCCGGATTGTAATCATATTTTCCAAACTCCAGCGTAATATCCAGTGCATTCAGATAAATACTTTCATTTTTTGTATGGTATCTGCCCAGATGAAACCCAAAAAAAGAAGGTGTCAATGAGGAAAGTAATAATTCCCAGAATACATTATAGTCCTTATTCGGATCATGTTTTTTCAGCAGATCCCGATTCATCTGTCCGGAATACAGATATGACACAAGCCTGCCATCCTGCAGAAATGGATCTGATGCATCCGGCTCTGCGTTATGGACTGTATTAGTTCCTGCAACGATTCCTGTAATTTTACAGTCCATTCCCCATACCCGATTGACCAGATGGGAAAGTGCAATCGCTCCGCTCCCCGCCCAGCCAATATCAACTGCTGCTACATGCTTACATCCCTGTAAAATCTCTCTGTAATACGTTTCTGCTGCAAGCTGCTGTTCCTTATAGCATGCAGTCACTTCATCCCATTTTGCCTCTATAAACCGCCGAAGCAAGTATGCATTCTTATCTGTAATCTCATCGTTTTCCTGCAAATCAATAAACTTTTGTTTCTCTTTCATGCCGTTTTTCTTTTTCCATGCCGTCCAGATTTCCGGCCAGGCCGAAAGCTCCGGGATCAACTTCTCCAGTTCCATAGAACGCAATGCGTCCCCGATAGAAACCTTTTGGTTCACCTTGTGATAAATAAACCTTCGGAAAAAATCGTGCTTGTCCTCACCCGCCATCAGTTTTGTAGCAGCCTTGCGGGACCAGTAAACATATACGGTTCGGTCATCCGGATATAACTTCTGATAAACCCTGCGAAGAATATCTCCATCCCGCGCGAGAAACAGTATTTGATCCAGATGATGCTGCTCGTAATACGCATGAATAAAATGGCAGTACCCCACAACAAACAACCCGCCGTACACATATCCATACTCGTATTCCATGCTGAATTTTTCTGTACCATTATACAAATGATTCGATACCAGCCCACGGTATGCCCCACCGATCATGGATGACATATCCATCGGACGGTACAGTAACACATTTTTATTTACATTCTGATAGGGCATGATAGCAAGTCCGCATTTCTGTGCCATTTTATGATCACTGTGCGGATTATCTCCAATATGCACGATACGATTACCAGAAAAATCCCGAAGCACGCGGTGGAACAGATCCCCCCCTGCTTTATTTTCCCCATATTCACTGGAAATATAGATACGCTCTGCCCCCGTATATCCGGCATTCTGCAATATTTTTTCAATACAAGCACGCGGAAGATACATATCAGAAACAATGATCATGCGCTTCTCCAGTTCTTGCAGACGTTTCCATACCTGCAGCATATACGGATTTGCATAGCAGAGTTTTTCCTCGGTCTCACACTCCAGCCGCACTCCTTCTTCTGCATTCAGGCCGGTATCTTCCTCCAGATTTTCCCATATATCCTGTAACGACACTTCCATATGTCCGTTTTTCTGCCTGCATTTCATCCGGGCATCCCATTCTGCCCATACACGTAAATTCTTAAAATCGAGGAAATCAAATTTTTCTCCAATCAAATAAAACATATCTGTCGGAGAAGAAAACGGGCGAAAAATCAATGTATCAAAAATATCAAATGAGATCACATCGTAATCTTTGATTTTTCTGACAAAATCCTCTACGGAAAAAAACTCCTCATCTTTCCAGTGTCCTTCGGATTCGCTGGTTTTTATCATCAATTTGCGTTTTTCATATATTTCCATCTCTGGAATTCTTCCGAGAAATCTACAGAACAATACATAATATGCGAAATTTATCCACAACAAATATGCCCAGGAAAACATTCTGCGCATACCGGTTGCATCATCATGTACCTTATGATACCGGTATGAAATTCCCGGGTGCCTGTTTACCAGAAAACTGTATACTTCACTTCTCATATCTTAAAAACCTTTTCAAATGATGTTATAACTTACCTGCTTCTATATCTTTAATTTTATAAAACAAATTATTGTATCTACGTTACTCGTATGTTATGATACATATACCTATTTGTTATTCTGTTTTTCTTTTTTCAGTATTATAAAAACAACAATCTTTTTATTTTTCCAAATATTATACACACAACAGTATAGGAGGATATTACATGGCCAATACACGCCATACTTACCATCTTCACTCGAAAGAGATTGAAGAAATTATTCGTAACAACGGGCTGCCTGAAGAAATTTCCACGGAAACGCAACTTTGGGATTTAATTATAAAAAAAGCAACTTACAGTTCTCCCAAACTCCTGTTTCCGCTCATCTATGAAATCTATGGGAAAAAATATCCCGAAGATTCCTCTGTTGTTCCACTTTCCACAGAGTATTCTGTAGAACGCTCGGATACAAAAGAAATTTCGACCATTAAGGCTGACCTCACATTCTGTGTAAATGAATCGGATATTTATCACTTTGAATGTGAAATTACATACAATGGAATGATCACGATCCGTATGTTTGAGTATGATGTTCATGCGTCCCTGAATTACCGGCCCGACACCAAAAATCCACAACTTCTGCTCGAATTTCCAAACTCTGCCGTTCTTTTCCTGCAGGGAACGAAAAAGATCCCGGATTACCTGAGCTGTCTGATCCGGTTTCAGGATGGCAGTACTCACGAATACCGCATTCCAACCGTAAAGGTGCAGTCCTATACCCTCGAAGAAATCAAAGAGAAACATTTGTGTATGCTCATCCCGTTTCTTCCAATCCGGTTCCGCCGCCACATCCCTTCTGACCGCAAGATGCAGTCAGCAAAATCCCCTGATAAACGACATGATCTTGAGAAAAAAGTACAGAAATCCAAAGAAGAATTGACTTCTTTTCTGCAGGAAACTATACTTATCTTAGATCAGGAAATTGCAGAGGGATTTTTAACGGAAACTGACAAAAAACTTATTTTAATGCTTTTGCAAAAGTCCATGCTCCGCATTTCTTACCGTAACAGAAATTTATGTCAGGAGGTGTATAATATGACAGAACCTGTACTGAAACTTCCAACCGATGAATTATTCGAGGTTATCCATGAACGCGATGCACTGAAAAGAGCCTGTTCCAAAAAGGATTCCGAGATTGCTGACCGGGATGCCCGACTTGCTGACCAGGATGCCAAACTTGCTGACCAGGACGCCAAACTTGCTGAATATAGACGCAGATACGGTGATCTGTAAATAATACAGCATTTCACACAACGGCTCCGATTAACCGGAGCCGTTGTTTTTGTGTACCATGAATTTCTTTTTCGCCCGGTGCTCCACAAGCCGCCAGCATATCGCATTCTTTACCCTGCAGCTTTTTGCCTTCTGCAGTTTTTTGTGATACTTCCCCGCATCAATCCGCTTCAACCACCCCATGCCTTTCAGGAAATCATTCATTGCAAGGATGACATAATACTCCGAAAGCCAGTCTCCTTTTACATGAAACGCCGTCATCTTATCCTTCCACTGCTGCAAAAGCTGCAAAGGCTCCGGCAAAAAACCATAGAGCTGGTTCACAAACAGCGGGTTTCGCGTGTCATAATACTGCATGAGAGGTGTCATCCGCTTGTCGTATGTTTCATGCCACACCTGCACTCCTTCAATAATGATCGGCTTTTTGCCGCATCGCAGACCATATTCCACATCATCACAGTGGATGAAAAACGGAAGCACATCATTTTCCTGTACAAATACATATGGAAAACAGCAAAACCACCAGCCGCCGTAATCCGCATCCGCATCGTAGATCACTTTGCCCTGTGTGTATGCCGTCTCCCGGACATCACGCATGAACTCCACATGCGAAACCATTCCCCGGTTCCACTTCTCTGCCGCCGTGTACTGGATATATGGATCATCCATGCAAAACATGCGTCCCGCTACCGGGCGGTTCCTGTCCGCCTCCCCGACCCCGGATAAAAAATCAAACAGCAGGTAAAAGCTGCTGATGTCAAAGGCAACATCATCATCCATAAAAATGACATGGGTAAATCCCTCATTTCGTTTACGAATCTCCTCAATTCCTCTCTGAAATCCACCGGAACCTCCTGTATTCCTGTTATAAATACAATGCACATACGGACTCTCCGGCAATTGCAAACTGCTGCCATTGTCCACCACAAAAATATGAAGCCTTCCGTAATACTGCGGGTTGTCCGGATTGAAAAAATCCGATGCCTGCAAAAGTGACAGATTTCTGTGAATAAATTCTTCACGCTGGAATGTGCAGATATTCAATGCAATTTTCACTTCGTTTTTCATGATCACTGCCTCTTAACCTGTTACTGTTTTCTAGTTAGCCTGCGAACAGTAACTTTAAACTTTCCCGATGTTTCTATTAATTATTTTTGCAGATTTCTGCATTTTTGATCAATAGAGTTGATTTCTGGCACATTCCAGAGCACTTGCAATCACTGCATCCATATCATAATATTTGTATTCCCCTAAGCGGCCTCCAAAAATAATATTTTCCTCTTTCTCTGCCAGCGCTTTATACTTTTGGTAAAGTTCCCCATTCTTCTTATCATTAACCGGGTAATATGGCTCATCCCCCGGCTTCCACTCCGAAGAATATTCCTTACTGATAATGGTCTTTGGCAAGTCGTTTCCATTTTCATCTTTTCCAAACTCAAACCATTTGTGTTCAATGATCCTTGTCCACGGTGTTTCTTTATCTGTATAATTGACCGCCGCATTTCCCTGAAAGTTCGGCACATCAAGAATCTCATTTTCAAAACGTACCGAACGGTATTCCAGATTTCCCAATGCATAGTCAAAATAGGCATCGATGGCTCCGGTATAAACAACTTTTTCTGCCATCGCATTCCATTTTTCCTTATCTTCCAGATAGTCCTCGTTTAACCGGACTTCAATGCCTT
>OGHU01001108.1_pt1 | contig 16658 bp, 9 predicted proteins | sample 1571521 | NCBI WGS metagenome assembly OGHU01 (sample SAMEA2581963, study PRJEB24529) | metagenome | biome: Human gut stool | place: China | collected 2011 | reverse complement strand
CCCTCATCCGGTTTCCGTGCACGAGCCAGTCGGGCCGCACCTCCTTCTCGGTAAGCTGCGCCTTCACCTCATCCGGCATGTCAATACCGAAACTGTCCTCCTCGAGCTCCGTGGAGAGACCCAGCACGTTGGCCATGGAACTCACCGTAGTACCCTGTACCAGCAGCGACACGATGGTGATGAAAAAGACCGTATTGAATATCATCCCCGCATTTTCCAGCCCGGCCACGAGCGGGTAGGTGGCGAAGATGATGGGAACGGCTCCCCTCAGCCCCACCCACGAGACATAAAGCTTGCCCTTGACCGTAATCTTCCGGAAAGGTGCAAGACACAGGAACACGCTCACGGGACGTGCCACGAGTATCATAAAAACCCCCACGAGCAGCCCGGTCTCCACCACGTCGAGCATTTCGTGCGGATTCACCAGCAGACCGAGCGAAATGAACATCACAATCTGGAAGAGCCACGTATAACCGTCGAAGAAGGTGGTCAGGCTCTTCTGGAACACTATCTTGTGGTTGCCGACCACCAGTCCGGCGATATAGACGGCCAGGTAACCGTTGCCGTGCACGAGGTCGGTCAGCGAGAAGATGAGATACACCAGCGCGAGCAGGAGTACCGAATAGAGCGATTTGTTGTTCAGGTTGATATGGTTGAGCACATAGACGGCGAACCGGCCGAGCAGGTATCCGGCCACGGCGCCTATCGACATCTGCATGACGAAAGTCAGCACCGACTGCCACACGTTTATGTCGCCCTGCGATACCGCCTGCACGAGAATTATCGTCAGAATGTAGGCCATCGGGTCGTTACTTCCGCTCTCCAGCTCCAGCAGCGGCCGCAGGTTCTGCTTCAGCCCCTGTTTTTTGGAGCGCAGGATGGAGAACACCGACGCCGAATCCGTGGAGGACATCACCGCCGCGAACAGGAACGATTCGGTCAGCGAAAGGCGGACGCCGAAAACGCCACTGATGAAATAGATGAAGAACCCCGTCAGCGCAGCGGTCAGGAACACCCCGACCGTAGCAAGCACCACCCCCTCGGCCACTACGGGACGTATCTCGGAATACTTCGTATCCATACCGCCGGAAAAGAGGATGACGCTCAGCGCGAGCATACCGATGAACTGGGCCGTATTGGAGCTGTTGAACTGGATGCCGAGTCCGTCGCTGCCGAAAAGCATACCGATGAAGAGGAACAGAAGCAGCGTCGGCGTACCGAACTTCGCACCGGACTTGGCAGCGAATATCGCAACGATTAAAATAATGGAGAACAGCAGGACGATGTTGCCGCTGCTCAATAGAAACTCAACCAATCCCATGACGTAATCCCAAACCTAAAATATCCGAAGCCGTCCGGCCGTACGGTGACCGTGCCCCGCTTTTCCCGGGAAACGGACCGCCCCTTTCTTCCGCGATTCCTGCAAAATTAAAACAATCCGCGAATCCTCAAAAATTATTCCGCAGCCGGATGTCCGAACGACGGTGCCGCCCCTACCCGAACAGCCGAACGGAAAGACACCGTACCCCCGCCCCGACACCAGACCGTCCGCCGCAGGCCCGGAAGGTCCCTGTCCGCCCCAATGAAAAAGTCCGAACAACCAATGGTCTCCGCAGCCGCTTCAGCATATCATAACTCCTCCTGCATCTCTTGCAGCATTTCCACCGTCCTGAAGGGTTTACGAACATTGTGCCGGAACCGGAAACTCGCCGAAAGCGATATCCATTGCCGGTTGTGATTCCGCCGCCGTATCACGGCATAGTAGGAACCGTCGGTCTTCACCGTCTCCTGAATCTGCCATTTCCGGTAGAACAGGCCTCCGAATCCGAGCGACACGTACAGCCTGCCGTCGAAAAAAGTTTTGTAAATCGAGCCGCTGAGTCCGTACGAATCTCCGGAATGCGATTCGAGACCGACCGTCGGGGAGGAACCGGAGAGGCTGAGCTGTGCTCCCATCGAAGGCAGGACAGCGAACATCAAAGATGTATAAACTTCGGCATGCCAATCATCGTAGCTCATCGTTCCGTAACGATTGGACGCATAATAGCCGTATATATGCGCACTCAGCCGCAGCCAACCGGTCAGCGGTAATTGACACCGACCGACAGGGAATGCGTTAAAGAGAGGCCGAGATTGACGGGAGAGACAATCGACAGACCGGAGTCGTCGGACGGCAATGTCGTAAGGTTTTGCGACATATGCTGCGCCCGGTCGAATCCGTACGCGAACGTCCACCGCCCGCGGTGCGTATAAGTCAGGTCCGCGCAGAATCCCGTATACGGTTCGAGCCGCGGATTACCGACATAATAGCTGTTCTCGGAAATGCGTACCGGCAGCGGAGAGAGTTGAGCAGGGTCGGGCAAACTGCCGCCGTAACGATAGATGTCGAGATTCAGGTTGTCTCCCTTCCCGCGGTTGAAGGTATAAGCAAGACTTGCCGACGGTATGAACCGCCAATAGTCGTGATGTCCTGCGTTGCCGCCGGTCTTATAGTCGATACGGTCGTATTGCATACGCACCCCGACCATGTAGGAGAACCTGCCCCGGCTCCCCGAATACTCCCCGTAAAGAGCCGCTCCCTGCGTCTCATTGCCGTAATACATGGATGTTTCCGGATTCGGCGTCCACTCTCCGCCCGTCATATCCTCTCTTCGTTGGTCGAGCCGTGCACCGATTCGGTAATATCTTCCCCCGACGCTCAGCAAACCTCCCGACACGAAATATTTGTCCATATCGATGCAGGTATCCAGCGCATCGGCAGACTGCGCATGGAATTCCCGATAGGTCTCCTCCGTACCGGCAGACGGCACGGAACGATAATCGGTACGCCGTTTCGAGGCCGTGTGCATATAATCGGCCTTTACGGCAAACTGCGAACCGAGCGTGTCGATATCGAACGTATAGTTGAATGCGGCCTGATATTGCGGAAGGAGCATCTCGCCGTCATATGCGTACTCCCCGAAGGCATTCGACTCCGTATTTCCCGCTATCTCTCTGCATATCGAGGCTACGGAAGCGTTGTCACGGCCGTCAAGCCTGACCCGGACCGTGAAGCCGACCGCATGACGGTCGGACAAGTCATAAACGACACCGAACGTTTCGCTCAGGCTCCGGGCGGCACTTCGCTCCGTCACATCGGAAAATTGCGTGTAACCGCCGCGACGGAACTCTTCCTGCCGCGTTTGCGTTTCATACCCGTAACCGTATGCGCCGCTCAAATAGTTGTAAACATTCCATCGCCCCTTCTGATAGTTGAAGATGAACGGAAGCCGGTAGAGAGAAGACTGCGGCGTAAACGATACGCTGCCGGTTACCGTACCGTAATAACCTCTGTCGTCGGGCCGCCGCAGCGTGATGCGCACGACTCCGCCTTTCGTCGTGGCGTCCTCCGAGGCTCCGGCCCGGTTCTCAACCGATACCTTCTCTATATCTTCGGCTCGCAGGGCCGCGAGTTCGTCCCTGTCCTCCACGCGCCGGTCATCGATATAGACGATGCCGACGCTTTTACCGTGCAGCCTCAGGCCGTCGTACGTCGTAATGCCGGGCAGCAGTCCGAGCAGTTCGTTCGCATTGCGGTTGCGGGCCAGCTCGCTCCCCTCCATAGTGACTTCGTACCGGCCAGCCGAATACCGGATGGGAACGCCGAGCACTTCGACGGCTTCGATGTATTCGGCCGAGGGGGCGAGTACCGTCTCATGCCTAACGGTCTCTTCGCCGACGACCACGAAAAAGTCACAGGTCTCGAAGGCCATGTGTTCGCACCGTATCAGATAACGTCCGCCGCCGGGCAAGGAGATACTCCAGAAACCGTCGTCATCGGTCACGGCGATTCCGACCGCCTGGCCGGCCATCGCACCCTCCGACAATTCCGGAAACACCGATACCACGGCATAGGGTATCGCGGCGCCCGTCGTGTCGCGCACGATGCCCTCCGCGGTGCATGCGGTCAATTGGGTATGCAACGTGCCAGGAAACACAACGGACCATACCGTCAGCAGTATCGATAAGGCATATTGCCGCAGACGAGATATTCCCACGGTCGTTCATTCAATTCATTGCAAGATACGCACAATGCCATGTATATACAATAACATTGTACCGGCCTCAGGGAAAAAACGGCAGAGAAGAGTGTCTGTTCCCGCCCGGCCGCAGTACGGGAATGCAGCTGTCCGCGAAAGACGGACAGGATTCCGCTTTCGCAAGACATCGCGTCGGCCGTTTGCCGCAGTCCTTCCCTGCAAACGGAACCCTCCGCAGCGTTACGAACGGGCGCAGGCCGAAGATTCCTGCCGAGAGACGGAAAGGAAACCGATGAAAGAACCGCCGCCTGTCGCTTCGATACGGCCGATACGGCAGACAGGCCGGGTACGGAAGGGGATTCGGCGCCACTGCCCGAGACACGGCGGAAGGAGAAGGCAGGACTACTGCGGCACGAAGACATACGTGACAGTGCCCGAATGGCGCCCCGGAGCAGACGGGTCCACATTGAAACGCGACCGCATGGCAACCTCCAGCGCCGCCTCCGTCATGCAGTTGTCGGACGCGGAACGGGACTTGTCCACGCTGGCCGAGAGCACATCGCCGTTCCGGCTCACGACAATATCCACAACGACCGTTCCGCCTCCGGAACATTTATAGGAAGGAACGGGCAGATTCACGGCATGGCGGACAGGCCGGGCGAGCGAGAAGGAGACCGTCACCCCGCCGGCGATTCTGGCATCCCTGCGCTCTGCGCTCCGCTCCTCCGGACGGCGTTCCTCGCCGAGCATACCGAGCATCTGTTCGTATTCGGCGCCGTTGCGCTCCATCTGCTCCATCACCTCCTCGGAACGCTCGAACAGCTCGCGCGTCTCTTCGCTCAGCGACTCCTCCATCTCCTCCGCATGCTCGTTGGAGACGGCATTTTTCACCTCCCCGTAATCGGGGGCCTGTATGCCGTTGAGCATATCGTTGAGCCGCTGCGCCCGTTCAAGCTCCTCTTCGAGCCGCTGGAGCTCCTCCGCCTGGCTGAAATCCATCACGATGGCGGCATCTTCCCGACGGGGCTGAAGGATAATCCGCGAAGAGAGCAACACGATGGCGACAAGCAGATAGACGATAACGGTAATACAGATGGTTTCGCGGTTATCGTATATCCACTCGCCGGCCTCCCGCCTGCGCTTCTTCGCAAAAGGCAGGTCGAGGTCGGGCGGCGGTCCTGCGGGCACCCCCCATTCGTACTCCTCTTCGTTCCTCTCCTCTCTTCTCTCCATACGCAAAGTCCACCGCCTGCAAACGAATGCGGGACAAACGGCCCCCAAGCCTGTACCACCGCCCACCCGCAATAAGGCACAGAGACGGTTTCTACGGCCATTTTCAAGCGATTTGCAGACAAAAGTACGGATTCTTTCAAGAAATTAATATCTTTGCACGATAAAATTAACCGATACTTAATACCTTATGGCTGATAACCAAAAGACGCTGAAAGCTCCGGTAGCATTCAGCGGCAAAGGACTCCATACGGGCATGGAATCGAACATGACCGTCCACCCCGCCCCCGCAGGCAGCGGCATCGTATTCCGCCGCACCGACCTCGAAGGGCGCCCCGAAATACCCGCCCTGGCCGATTACGTCACCGATACGTCGCGGGGTACGACCATAGAGAAAGGCGGAGCAAAGGTGTGCACCATCGAACACATCATGTCGGCCCTCTGGACGCTGGGCATCGACAATGCCGTCGTGGAGATTGACGCCCCCGAGACACCGATAATGGATGGCTCGGCAAAAGATTTCGCCGCCGCCCTGTCGGAGACCGGCCTCGAAGAACAGGAGGCCGAACGGCAATATTACGAGGTACGCGAAACGATAGAATTCGACTACCCCGAAAAGAATGCGTCGATAGTCATCTATCCCGACAGCAAATTCAGCGTATCGGTCCATGTGGACTACCATTCGCGCGTGGTGGGAAACCAATACGCCACCTTCTCCGAGGAGGAGGACTACGCGAAGGAGATAGCTCCCTGCCGTACCTTCGCCTTCCTGCACGAACTCGAACCCCTGCTGGCCGCCAACCTCATCAAGGGGGGCGACCTGGACAATGCGATAGTGGTGGCCGAGAAGGAGGTTTCCGATGCGGAACTCGAACGCCTCGCACGGGTTTTCGACAAAAAGGACATCCGCATCACGGACGGATACGTCAACAACCTGCAGCTCCGCTTCATCAACGAAATAGCACGACACAAACTGCTCGACGTACTGGGCGACCTGGCACTGCTCGGCATGCGGATAAAGGGCCGCGTCCTGGCCAACCGGCCGGGCCATTTCGTCAATACGGAGACGGCACGGGCACTCAAGCGCAACATCAAGCGCGACGCGAACCGCCCGTCGTTCGTCTACGACCCGACGGCCGAACCGGTCTACGACATCAACCGTATTCGGCGCACCCTGCCCCACCGCCCGCCGTTCCTGCTCGTGGACAGGATATTCCACATAGACGAAACGAGCGTAGCCGGCATCAAGAACGTCACCATGAACGAACCCTTCTTCGTCGGGCACTTCCCGGAAGAACCTGTAATGCCGGGCGTGCTCATCATCGAGGCCATGGCACAGTGCGGAGGGATACTCGCCCTCAACAGCGTACCCGACCCGGAGAACTACTCCACCTATTTCCTCCGCATAGACAATGTGCGGTTCAAGAACAAGGTGGTACCGGGCGATACGCTCCAGTTCGAGCTGAAACTCACGGAACCCATCCGGCGCGGCATTGTTGTCATGGAAGCGAAAGCGTATGTGGGCGGCAGGCTCACCACGGAAGCGTCGCTGATGGCACAGGTAGCCAAAAACAAGGCATGACGGCACGGAAGGCCGCCCCTTCCCGACGGGGAAGAGGGCGGCCTTCTCCACGATATGCAAACCCGTCCGCAGAGCTCCGGCGGTACGCCTGCCGCTTGGCGGAAAACGTAAGGAGACTCGGCCGGGCAAATAAACCGAAGACAAACAAAAAACTTACGCAATGATAAGCAATTTAGCCTATGTCCATCCGGACGCAAGGCTCGGCAAAGACGTAGTAGTGGAACCGTTCGCATACATAGCGGGCGACGTGGTGATAGGCGACGGCTCCTGGATAGGGCCCAACGCCGTGGTACTGGATGGAGCACGCATGGGCAAGGGATGCAAGATACACTCCGGTGCAGTGATAGCCGGCGTTCCGCAGGACCTCAAGTTCAAAGGCGAATACACCACGGTCGAAATGGGCGACTACAACACCGTCCGGGAATCGGCCACCGTAAACCGCGGTACGGCCGCCAAGGGAAAGACGGTTATCGGCAACAACAATCTCATCATGGCCTGTGCACACGTAGCGCACGACTGCGTGGTGGGAAGCAACTGCGTAATCGTGAACAACGTGCTCCTTGCCGGCGAAGTCGAAGTAGGCGACTGGGCCATCGTGGGTGGCGCATCGGCCGTACACCAGTTCGTCCGCATCGGCCGCCATGCCATGATAAGCGGCGGTTCGCTCGTGGCGAAAGACGTTCCGCCGTTCGTAAAGGCCGCCCGTTTCCCCATCACCTTCGTAGGGGCCAACTTCATCGGACTCCGCCGCCGCGGCTTCACTGCCGAACAGATAGGCGAAATACAGGATATCTTCCGGGTGCTCTTCCAGGACGGCCACAACTACAGCCGCGCATGCGATATCGTGATGGCACAGTTTCCCCAAAGCGAGGTACGCGACGAAATCGTAGAGTTCATCCGCTCTTCGAAACGCGGCATCCTGAAACCCTACAATGCCTCCATAGCGGCGGAAGAGGAATAGCATTTTCATTTTTAAGCGCCGGATATTAGGAAAATAAAATATATTGCGCTATATTTGCACCCGTTACGTGATAACGGAAGAGACGGATTTGGGGACGAGAGTCCCCAAATTTCGTAATCGGAAGCAGCGTACGGCCAGACCCCGGAACGGGAAACGGCCCGCAAACAGCTATCGGAAAACGCCTTACACACAAGGCCGGAAAAGCAACGGAACAGAATGGACGCAGACAAAATAAGGAACATAGCAGAAGAGGAGCTCGCCGAAGGCAGCCTGTTCCTCGTGGAGGTGAACATCACCCCCGGCAACGAAATAGAGGTCGTGATAGACAGCGACGGTTCGGTGGACATCGACGACTGCGTCGCCCTGAGCCGTGCCATCGAGGAGCGCCTCGACCGTGAAGAGGAGGATTTCGAACTGACGGTCACCTCGGCAGGGATAGGCCGACCGCTCAGGCTGCTGCGCCAGTACCGGAAACTCATCGGCCATCCTGTGGAAGTCGTGCTGCTCAACGGGACGAAAATCATCGCGGAACTGCGCGATGCCGACGAGGGTTCCGTCACGCTGGCCTATCGGGAGATGCGGGCCGTAGAGGGAAAGAAACGCAAACAGGGATTCGATGTGGTGCAGACCTACCCTCTTTCGGAAATAAAGAGCACCAAGGAGTACCTCGATTTCAAATAGCACGGCCGTCCGTTCTGCGGACAGGGCCGCATTACAGGGAAATATAACATTCACTATCAAATAAAACCATGGACAACCTCAATCTGATAAGCAACTTCGCCGAGTTCAAGGAGCTTAAGAATATCGACAAGAGTACGATGATAGGAGTACTGGAGGATGTTTTCCGCCATCTGTTGATAAAGACTTACGAAACGGATGAGAACTTCGACATAATCATCAATGCCGACAAGGGCGACCTCGAAATCTGGCGCAACCGCATCATCGTGGAGGACGGCCAGGTGGAGAACCCCAACCAGCAGATATCCATTTCGGACGCCCGCAAACTCGACGAAACCTACGAAGTGGGCGAAGAGGTGGCCGACGAGATAAAACTCGATTCGTTCGGACGCCGCGCAGTGCTTTCGCTGCGCCAAAACCTCGCCTCCCGCATCCTCGATCTCGAAAAAGCCAACCTGTTCGAGAAGTACAGCGAACGCGTGGGCGAGATAATCACGGGCGAGGTCTATCAGGTGTGGAAAAAGGAGATACTCGTGCTCGACGACGAGGACAACGAACTGATACTTCCGAAGAGCGAACAGATACCGAGCGACTTCTTCCGCAAAGGCGACACCATCCGGGCCATCGTATCCAAGGTGGAGATGCGCAACAACAGCCCGGTCATCATCCTCTCCCGCACGGCACCCGAATTCCTCGAAAGGCTCTTCGAACAGGAGGTGCCGGAGATATTCGACGGCCTCATCACCATCAAGAAAATCGTCCGCATACCGGGCGAACGGGCCAAGGTGGCCGTGGAATCCTACGACGAACGCATCGACCCGGTGGGCGCATGCGTCGGTATGAAAGGTTCGCGCATCTACTCCATCGTCAAGGAGCTGCGCAACGAGAACATCGACGTGGTGAACTGGACCGCCAACACCCAACTGCTCATCCAGCGTGCCCTGAACCCGGCCAAAATCTCCTCCATTACCATCGACGAGGAGAAGAAAACGGCGTCGGTGTACCTGAAGCCGAGCGAAGTGTCGCTCGCCATCGGCAAAGGAGGACTCAACATCCGGCTGGCCAGTATGCTAACCGGCTATGACATCGACGTCTACCGCGACGTAGAGGAGGAAGACGTGGACCTGCAGGAGTTCTCCGACGAAATAGACCAGTGGATAATCGACGCACTGAAGGGCATCGGCTGCGATACGGCCAAGAGCGTCCTCGAAATATCGCCCGACGACCTCGTTCGGCGCACCGACCTGGAAGAGGAGACCATCCGGGAGGTCATCAGCATCCTCAAATCCGAATTCGAATAGCGGATTACGAAGCCCGCACCGAGTATCCCGGATGTCCGGCGGCCGAGGGGATACGGAGAGAAAGCGGGTTTTGCCGTCACAAACGTAAACAAAAAGAGAAACATAACGCCGAAAAGAGATTTATATGTCAAACGAAAAAAAACTCAGACTCCTACAGGTTGCGAAGGAGTTCAAAGTAGGCATTGCCACCATTACGGATTTCCTTGCGAAGAAAGGGGTCCACATAGAAAGTTCGCCCAATACGCTGGTCGAACCGGATGTCTATGCGGTTCTCGCGAAGGAGTTCGGCGGCAACCGCAGTGCCAACGAGCGGGTCAATGTCCGCGAGCGGATAAACCTGAAACCCGAAAGCGTATCGCTGCACGACAAGAAGGATTCGCCGCGTGCACACGACAGTGAGTTCGAAGAAGAGGTAGTCATCAAAAGCGGCGTTATAAGTGCCAGGGACGAAATTCGTACCGGCCCGAAAATAGTGGGCAAGATAGACCTCTCCGGAGGAAACCGCAAACCTGCAGCTCCGCAACCGGCTGCAGCCAAGAAGGAGGAGCCCAAAGGCTCCCCCGTACAACCCGCAAAGCAGGAAAATGCCAAACCCGTACCCTCCCCTGCTCCCCAGCCGAAAACTCCGGTGGACAGCAAGGAGAGCATTTCCGAAAAACCGGCTGCATCACAGCCCCGACCGGAGGCACCGACGGCCGGAACACGGCCTGCCGGAGAACCCGCCGCCCCGAAACCGGAGACCGACACTGCGACGGCAGCCAAACCGGAAATCGTCATACAGGAGAAGACCTACGACCAGCGCATGGCCGAGAACCGCGACAACGTCTTCCGTCCGAGTGACGAGACGAAACTCACAGGACCGAAAGTTCTCGGCAAGATGGATGTACAGAGCCTCGGTCCGGCCGGCGGCCGACGCGAAAAACGCAAGCGCATCGGCAAAGACAAGGTGGATGTGACGAAACAGCAGCCCTCCGGCCCCGGGGCACGGGGCGGACAGGGTCCCCGCGACGGTCAAGGCGGAGGCCGGGGAGCCGCGCAAGGCCCTCAGTCCCGGAAGGACAGGAAGAAAAAAGGCGCTCCGAAACCCGTCGTACGCCCCGAAGTGAGCGACGAAGAGGTTTCGAAGCAGATAAAGGATACGCTCGCCCGTCTCACCTCCAAAGGAGGCAAGAACAAGGGAGCGCAGTACCGTAAGGAGAAGCGACTCGACGCCCGTGCCCGCATGGACGAGGCGATGGAGAAGGCACATATGGAGGAGTCCATCCTCAAGGTCACCGAATTCGTGACGGTCAGCGAACTGGCCACCATGATGGATGTTCCCGTTACGGAGGTCATCACGGCATGCATGAACCTGGGACTGATGGTCTCCATCAACCAGCGGCTCGATGCGGAGGCGTTGGTCATCGTCGCCGAGGAGTTCGGCTTCAAGGTCGAATTCGTCACAGTGGACATTCAGGAGGCCATTGACGAAGACCGCGACGACGAACAGGACCTCGTGGAGAGACCGCCTATCGTAGCCGTCATGGGCCACGTAGACCACGGCAAGACCTCGCTGCTGGACAACATCCGCAAGACCAATGTCATCGAAGGCGAAGCGGGCGGTATCACGCAGCACATCGGCGCTTACAGCGTAGACCTCAACGGAAAGAAAATCACGTTCCTCGATACGCCCGGCCACGAAGCCTTCACGGCGATGCGTGCCCGAGGCGCCAAAGTGACGGACGTGGCCATCATCATTGTGGCGGCGGACGACAGCGTCATGCCCCAGACGGTGGAAGCCATCAACCACGCCTCCGCCGCCGGTGTCCCGATAGTCTTCGCAATAAACAAGATAGACAAGCCGGGAGCCAATCCGGAAGCCATCAAGGAGCAATTGGCCCAGATGAACTACCTCGTAGAGGACTGGGGCGGCAAATACCAGTCGCAGGAGATTTCGGCCAAGAAGGGCATCAACCTCGACAAGCTGCTCGAAAAGGTGCTGCTCGAAGCCGAACTACTTGAACTCAAAGCCAATCCCGACAGGAAAGCCACCGGTACGGTCATCGAATCGACACTCGACAAGGGACGCGGCTACGTAGCCACCCTGCTCGTACAGAACGGCACACTGCACATAGGCGACCCGATGGTAGCGGGCGTCTATTCCGGCAAGGTAAAGGCCATGTTCAACGAACGGGGCCAGAAGGTAACGGCCGCACCGCCCGCCACGCCCGTACTGGTGCTCGGCCTCAACGGAGCCCCGCAGGCCGGCGACACCTTCAATGTCATGGAGGATGAACGCAGCGCAAGGGAAGTGGCGAACAAGCGCGAGCAGCTCCAGCGTATCCAAGGTCTCAAGACCCAGAAACACGTCACGCTCGACGAGATAGGACGCCGCATCGCCATAGGCAACTTCAAGGAGCTGAACATCATCGTCAAGGGCGACGTGGACGGCTCGATAGAGGCAATGACGGACTCGCTCATCAAACTCTCCACCGAGGAGGTGCAGGTGAATGTCATCCACAAGGCCGTGGGACAGATTTCCGAATCGGACGTCATGCTGGCCATGGCCTCCAATGCCATCATCGTCGGCTTCCAGGTACGTCCGAGCGGCGGCGCCCGCCGCATGGCCGAGAAGGAGGAGATAGAGATAAGGCTCTACTCCATCATCTACGACGCCATCAACGACATCAAGGACGCCATCGAAGGTATGCTCGAACCGGTGAAGAAGGAGGAAATCGTATGTTCGGTCGAGGTACTCGAAACGTTCAAAATCACCAAGGTCGGTGTCGTGGCGGGCTGCGTAGTACGGGAAGGGAAGATAACCAGAAATACCCCCATCCGCGTCATCCGCGACGGTATCGTCATCCATACGGGCCGTCTCGGTTCGCTCAAACGTTTCAAAGACGACGTCAAGGATGTATCGGCCGGTATGGAGTGCGGTCTCAACATCGAAAGCTACAACGATGTCCGTGTCGGCGACTTCATCGAAGGCTACGAAATCGTGGAGGAGAAACGCAAACTTTGATTCACGGCGCCGTCCCTATCGGGACGGCAGAGAGGCAAAAGGCCGGATACCATTGTATCCGGCCTTTTTGTGTCGTTAACAGCCGCGACGACCGCCGGTACGGACAAGTTCTCCGCCCGCATCCGGCGCCGACGGGAAGGAAAGACCCGAATAAGTTCGTTTTTTCTTTCCGATTTCAAATAAAACAGATAATTTTATGAAAATTTTTCAGACAGGACGCTTTCTCCGACCTGCCGCCTAAAACTGAAAAAGGGGATTTTCCCGAACAGATAACCTAAAAACCAAACATCATGAAGAAGTATTTTGCAGAGATGCTCGGTACGATGGTACTCGTACTGATGGGATGCGGCAGTGCCGTATTTTCAGGGCACATCGCCGGTATCGTGGGAACGGGCGTAGGCACGCTCGGCGTCGCACTGGCCTTCGGCCTCTCCGTGGTAGCCATGGCCTACACGATAGGGAACATTTCGGGCTGCCACATCAATCCGGCCATTACGCTCGGTGTATGGCTTTCCGGCCGGATGAAGGGCAAGGAGGCCTGCATGTACATGCTGTTCCAAGTCATCGGAGCCATCATCGGCTCGGCCATCATCTACGCACTCATATCCACAGGCATACACGAAGGGCCCACCCTGACGGGAGCCAACACCTACACGGAGGGTACGGCAGTGCAGGCATTCATCGCGGAGGCACTCTTCACCTTCATCTTCGTTCTGGTCGTTCTGGGAGTCACGAGCCAAGACAAGGGCAATGCGAACATGGCGGGACTGGTGATAGGTCTTACGCTGACGCTCGTCCATATCGTCTGCATCCCCATCACGGGTACCTCCGTCAATCCCGCACGCAGTATCGGGCCGGCCATCTTCCAGGGAGGCGCCGCCCTGTCACAACTGTGGCTTTTCATCGTCGCTCCGCTCATAGGAGCCGCCCTGTCAGCACTCGTATGGAACCTGTTCGACAAAAAGCCGGTGAAAGCCTGACGCACGACATCCGCTTCTCTGACACAGCAAGGCCCTCCGTGAAAAACACGGAGGGCCTTGCTCTCCTTTATCGGAAATATTCCTGTCTGCCGGCTGCTCCGGCAGGCATCGGCCGGATTCACTCGCCCGAAAGCATATTCTCAATGCGGGCTTCCGGAGCGACGGAAAGCGAACTGAACTCACCCTGACGGTAGCGGAAATACCCCGTAACGGCTATCATGGCGGCGTTGTCGGTCGTAAACTTCAGCGGCGGCAGGAACGTCCGCCAGCCGCGGCGTTCCCCTTCGGCCGTCACGCCTTTCCGCAATCCAGAATTGGCAGATACCCCGCCGGCTATCGCAATGTCCCTTATCCGAAACTCCCGGGCCGCCCTGACCAATTTGCCCAACAGGATATCCACGACGGTTTTTTGAAGCGAAGCGCACAGGTCGTTGATATTCGCCTCGATGAAACCGGGTTCCTCCTTCACCCGGTCGCGCAGGAAATAGAGGAACGACGTCTTCAGCCCACTGAAACTGTAATCGAAACCCGGCACGGAAGGTTTGGCGAACCGGAAACGCTCCGCATCGCCCTGCGCCGCCAGGCGGTCGATGACCGGCCCGCCGGGATAAGGCAGCCCCATCACCTTGGCGCACTTGTCGAAAGCCTCGCCCGCCGCATCGTCTATCGTGGTGCCCACGATTTCCATCTCAAGCGGAGCCGTCACCTTTACGATTTGGGTATGCCCTCCCGATACGAGCAGACACAGGAACGGAAACGAAGGATGCGGAACCGTCTCGCCCGGAATATCGATGAAATGCGACAAAATATGCCCCTGCAAATGATTGACCTCCACGAGCGGTATATTATTTGCAACGGCCAATCCTTTGGAGAACGACACTCCGACGAGCAGGGAGCCGAGCAGGCCGGGCCCCCGGGTAAAGGCGATGGCATCGAGGTCGGAGACACCGACCGACGCGTTTTTAAGCGCCGTATCCACCACGGGAACGATGTTCTGCTGATGGGCACGCGAGGCGAGTTCGGGAATCACGCCGCCGTATTGCATATGCACCGCCTGCGAGGCGATGACGTTGGAAAGCATTTCGGTACCGCACAGCACGGCTGCCGAGGTATCGTCGCACGACGACTCGATGCCGAGAATCACGGCACCGGAGCGGGATGAATTTTCCAAGACCTGTACTTTTAATTGACAAATGCCCCTTCACGCCCCTTTAAAACAGGGATAACGGATGGCAGTTTCGTTAAAAATTAGTAAAATTGCGATTCGTTCCGCGGGCCTTTAATGGGGAGTGAAACAGCTATGCGCAAAGGTATAAAAATATTGGGAAAAGTGCTGTCGTGGATAATCGTCGCGATAGTCGGACTGCCGGTTGCAGCCGCCCTGCTGTTGAATGTCGGGACGGTACAGAACTTCGCCGTCCGCAAGGCCACGGAACTCCTTTCGCGCAAACTCGAAACCACCGTCTCCATCGACCGCATCCGTCTGCGCGGATTCAGCCGGCTCGTCGCCGAAGGGCTCTACATCGAGGACTACACGGGCGATACCATGCTCTACGCCAAAAAATTGGGAGCGGCCGTCAGCAAAAGCGCCCTGCTACACAAGAAAATCATTATCGGGGACGTATTTCTGGACGAGGCAAAAATCTATCTCTATACTCCGCGAGACGGGGAACTCAACATCGCGCAGCTCATCTCCCGACTGGGCAGCGACACCACCAAACAGAAGAGCTCCACGAGGCTGGCCTTCCGCGACCTGCGGATTTCCGACTCGCGCTTCATGTTCCGCAACGAAGGGGCCGACACCCTCTCCCAGGGAGTCAATTTCGGAAATATGGTGTTCGACGGACTCGACATCCGGAGCGACGGACTCGATATCGACGGGGGAACCATCACGATGGATATCGTCTCCATGTCGTTCCGCGACATCAGCGGCTTCACGGTCCGCAACCTCTCCACAGACCAGCTCACCGTGGGCGACGGCCTGATAGCCCTGAACGGCACACGCATCGTTACGCCGCGTTCGGACCTCTCCATGCCGGTATTCCGGATGGACGGCGGCAACTGGGAGGCCATGGCCGATATTCTCGACAGCGTCCGCTTCGATGTTCGGCTCGAACATTCGACGCTCTCCACCCGTACGCTCGCCTACTTCGTCCCCTCGCTCGGTACGGACGAAGGACTCCTGCTCCGCAATGCGACAGTGGATTTCGGCGGCACCATCAATGACTTCAAAGTGAAACTCGCCCTGCTGGTCGGCGACCGGGAGGCCGAGATAGGACTCGACGCCGCCCTGGCCAACGTCACGGACATCGGCAATGCCACATTCGACATCGACATCACCCGACTCGTATCGAGCGGCAGCGGAGTGGACAAGATAGCGGGCGCACTCCTGCCCGACTCGCTGCCGCGGCAGACCGCCGAGATGATTGCCCGCGCGGGAAACTTCTCCCTGACAGCCAAGGCCTCCGGCCGGACGACGGCATTCGGAGCGGAACTGTCGCTGCATGCGGATGCGGGTACGGTAACCGTCAGCGGACACGGCGGCATGCACGGAGAGGCGAGAACGGATTTCGACGCACATGTCACGGTAAACGGCGTGGATGCCGGAAGAGTAACGGGGAACGACCTGCTGGGGAAGGTCATCGCGGATATGAAGGCACAGGGACATGCCGGCAAGGAGGGACTCTCGGTGAACGGCAGCCTTTTCGTGCCGATGGCCGAATTCAACGGCTACACCTATAGCCAACTGATGGCCTCGGGCAGCTACGCCGGCAAACAAGCCATGCTGAACGTCATGTCAGGAGACCCGAAACTGCTCTTCACGGTGAACGGTTCGGCCGATTTCCGCAATGCCGTTCCCGCCTACGATGCCGAAATAAACCTGCGCCGCGCCGACCTGCACA
>OGHU01001064.1_pt1 | contig 17162 bp, 17 predicted proteins | sample 1571521 | NCBI WGS metagenome assembly OGHU01 (sample SAMEA2581963, study PRJEB24529) | metagenome | biome: Human gut stool | place: China | collected 2011 | reverse complement strand
TTCGCTCCAGAACCTATCCGTCTAAAAACCTTTAGCTCATCGAGCGCAGGCGAGATAAATAGCGGCGTTTTATGTTTACATTAATTTTCAATAGCTACTTATTTTATCAATATCTGATGTATTTCTTGCCGTTCATTATGTAGATGCCTTTGTCTCCGTCATTGAAACGCGTTCCGTCCGGACGGTATTTGATTCCGTCTGCCGAGGGATTGTCTATTATGTCTGAGACTTTTGCTGTTGGCATGTCATAAACAAGCTGTTCGCCGTTGTGATATACTTTCCGGAGAATAGTCGTATATTCCGTGTCGAGACAATAGCATTGGTTCGTAAGACCGGAGGGATTTCCGATTCCGAAATACCAGTCGACGGTTCCGATACAATTCTCAAGATCTGTATCGTCGGCATTATAAAGACTGACTTTCATTATCGGATATTTGAAACCGACCAGATTGCTGAAATCAAGCTCTCCGTCTTTTTTTGCCTTGAACAGATAGGTTTCATCCGATAACTTTCCGTTCCAATTCATAGATACGATTTCCTGAGGGGTTGATCCTGTATAGAATGAATATACGAGACATTCATCTCTCTCAATATTTTCAGGAGAGACAGCAAATATCTTATAATTGAATTTGTCTATGCGCAGATAAGATATTATTTCCGGGCTTTCGTCTTTGACCTGCGACCATAATTTGTAATAAGTCTTGCCGTTTATATCTTCTGTCCCTTCAATCCATTGATTTACTGTAAAAGCCGATTCATCGGTAAAAATCGAAGATTTTACTTCCATTTCCCATTTTGTTCCGGGTTCTATATATATAATATTCGGCCAATCTGGATCACCGTGCTGCGGTTCATCGGCCAAGGCTTTGGGATTATGATAAAACAGCATTCCTAAAGCTGTAGTTATCATTAAAACTTTCTTTAAACTCATAGTCTATAATTTTATGTGATTAGATATTTATTTTTACTCCAAAGAAACTCTTTAATTCGTAATCTTATTTTTGGTTAAACTTATTGATTGTCCTCAAAATAAGTAGTATGGATTAAAGTAATAGTTTCTACTGTCTGTTTTTTATGTTATTCAGAACGTCAGTTTTATATATGAAACTAAAAAAAGATTAAATATTGTAAGTAAAATTTAATATATATTTACAAAAAAAGAAGTTTTTTGGTATGACGCTTTGCAAAATATCTGAATTTTGTCAATAACCATTGACAAATGTGGGAATTTGTGACGTAAATTTCTTTTAACTCAGCTCAAATTTAAATCGTTAAAAATTTTGTTATATAAGATATATATAATATATTTGCAATATAATTTTAAACCTGAAAATATGGCTACAATCAGTTTGAATAAAGAGAAAGACAGCACAAAAAAACTCATTGAGTTGCCTAATGATGTCTGCCGCCGTTTAGCAGTACGAGCAGCAGCTATGGGCACTAGTGTCAAGAAGTTGATTGAAAATCTTGTGATTAGTTCAGTAGAAGAATCTGATGACGATGCTATTTATGCATATTTGTTAGAAACCGCACCTGAGGGCAATGAGATGTTGTCATTGTCTGAGCAAAATTCTTTATTAGATAAATTGCGTAGAAAGGTTAAGTCTGATGAAGTATAGATTGTCAAAAGATTTCGGAAAGTCGTTACAGCGCCTGTCAGGAAAAGAGCTGAAATCGGCATTGCAAATGCTTGATGAAGTAGAGGGTGCATCTTGTATAAATGACATTACAGACTGTAAGAAGTTGGTCAACTATGACAATGTCTACAGGATAAGGGTAGGTTCAAGACGGGCTTTTTTTACTTTTCATGTTGAAATTGTCGAAGACGAACTTTTTTTCGCTATCTTGTACCCAGAGGTCAGGCTTATGATAAATTGATGGAGAAAACTCTCCGTAAAGTTGACAAAGAACAATAAGTAATTTAGATTCAATTCTGTGCGTAGGGATCTTGGTTGTAAAGAACAGGCGTTGCGGGAGGACGGCCTCTCACAACGCCTGTTTTCTCGTAGTATTTTAATTTTTACTTGCAGTCGATGTGGATTTCGGCGGCTGCGCGTTCGGCTTTGTCGCATGCCTCTTTGACCGTAGAGCCTGTGGCGAGCATAACACCCATGCGGCGGTGTCCTTTGACTTCGGGTTTGCCGAAAACTCGCATGTCGGTGCCCGGAATGGCAAGAGCTTTCTCTATGCCTGTGAAGGCAATGTCTGTGGAATTTCCTTCGGCGAGCAAAGCGCGGCTTGCCGAAGGTCCGTAGAACCTGATCTCGGGAATAGGAAGTCCGAGCAATGCACGCACGTGAAGTGCGAATTCCGAAAGATGCTGTGATATGAGAGTCACCATGCCCGTATCATGCGGACGTGGCGAGAGTTCCGAGAATATCACGTCGTCACCTTTGATGAAGAACTCCACACCGAATATACCGTAGCCTCCGAGTGCGTCGGTTACTTTCTTCGCGATTTCCCGGGCCTTGGCAATAGCGACTTCCGACATGGGTTGAGGTTGCCAGCTGCGGCGGTAATCTCCGTTTTCCTGATAGTGACCGATCGGTTCGCAGAATGACGTGCCGCCGATGTGACGGACAGTGAGAAGAGTTATTTCATAGTCAAAGTCAACGAATCCTTCCACAATCACGGCTCCGCCTCCGGCACGGCCGCCTTCCTGAGCTTCGCGCCATGCCTCCGCGATCTGGGATTCATTGCGTACAAGACTCTGTCCGTGGCCCGATGAACTCATGACAGGCTTGACCACACAGGGTATTCCTATTCGTTTTACCGCAGCGAGATACTCCTCCTCTGTATCCGCAAATTCGAACGGAGATGTCGGAAGACCGAGTTCCACGGCGGCAAGTGTCCTTATTTCCCGGCGGTTCATGGTTATGAACGTGGCACGGGCCGTGGGCACTACATTCCAGCCCTCTTTTTCAAGAGCTATAAGTGTGGGTGTGGCTATCGCTTCTATTTCCGGAATAATGTAATCCGGTTTTTCCTCTTCTACAATGCGGCGGAGAGCGTCTCCGTCAAGCATCGATACGACAATCGAACGGTTGGCCACCTGCATGGCTGGCGCGTTTGCGTATTTGTCGAGCGCCACGACCTCTACGCCGTAACGCTGCAGTTCTATTGTCACTTCTTTACCGAGTTCACCGCTACCGAGCAGAATGGCTTTTTTACCGCGCGCGGTGAAGGGGGTTCCTAATTCGAGCATGATGTCAGTATAGTTTATAGAAATATTCGTGATTCAAAGATAACGGAGAAATCTGTCTGAACTTAAACAGCTTCTAAGGTCTATCGCGGAGTTATTGTAAATGTAAGCGTACCTTTGGCCGACGGAGTGTCTTTGTCCTCGCTCCAGCGGGCTCCGCGTGCCGCCTGTTCGCAAGCCCGCAATATTGATGCCGAGGCTTTGCCGGATTTGCTTCTTGCCGTAGCGGCTGTCACACGTCCGGCCGCATCGATGGTGACACGTACTTCCACCACGACTTTGTTCTGAAGTTCCACACTCGGCTTGGGACAGCCTTTGAAAGTACGGCCAGAGACGCTCCCGGATATTCCGACTCCTGTTCCTCCGGCTCCGGTTGTACCCGATGTGCCTGAAGATGTGCCGTTCCGGCCTGGGAATTTGTTGGCACTTTTAGATGTCACGGTCTTCTTTTCTTCGCTTGTCTTTGGCGGTTCGGTAGCTTTTACGGGACTCTCCTTATGTTGGGTCACGGGTTTTTCTACCGGAGGGGCAGGCTTCTCATTCTTGCCGGGAACTACAAGTTTTGTCTGTTCTTCGTCTGCCTGTCGGGGTTCTCCTTTGAACGCAGGTGCGGGAGCGTCTTCCACAATTGCATTTTCCTCGCCGAGATCCTGTAGGATTTCCGGTTCAATAAATAATTCTTCCTCTTCGGGAGCAATTTCCGGAATAGAGGATGCCGCGAGTTGGGAGCGGTCGAAAGTCATTCCGCCGAAAAAGAGAAAAAGCAGAAGCAGAAGTGCCACGGCAAACGTGACAGCCGCGGCTATAATTGAATCTTTATTTTTATTGTTTGTGTCAGACATCTGTCAATCCTGCTGGCGTGCTCTCGTGGAGAGCACCATTTTCATCTTGTTGCGCGCCGCCATGTCAAGAACCTTGACAACCTTGCCGTAGTCTACCACCGAATCGGCATAGAGCGCTATGGCGCGAGTCGAGTCCGTGTGCTGTATCCGGGTGAGTTCCGCTTCGAGAGTCTCGAATGTGACTTCCTTGGGTATGCTGAGCAAGTGGGTCGAGTCGTTGCGGTCGGCGACAATAAAAAGGTTGCTTTCCGCATCGATATAGACTTCCGTAACCGGTTTGACAGATGTCTGCTCGCTGCTTTGCGGAAGGTTGACATCTATGGCAGCCGGGAAAATTATGGTCGACGTGACCATGAAGAATATTAGCAACAGGAATATCACATCAGTCATCGATGACATGGAGAATGTGTCGAGAGACTGAAAATTTCTTTTTAAAGCCATTGCTTTATGATTGATGTTAATTTAAACAGCTTCTTATTTTTCCGGTCAGACGGGTTCGTTGAGAAGATCCATAAACTCCATTGTCTTGGTCTCCATGGCATTCATGACACGGTTGATCCGGGCCACGAGATAGTTATATGCGAAAAGCGCTATGATACCCACCACAAGACCGGCGACAGTAGTGACAAGCGCCTGATATATACCGCTTGAGAGCACTGTGATATTGGCTGATGTGCCTGCGTTGGCAAGAGAGAAGAATGCATCGATCATTCCGACTACCGTACCGAGGAATCCGAGCATGGGCGCGCCGGCGGCCGTTGTCGACAGCCAGGGGAGTCCTTTGCCGAGATTCGCGATCTCGATGTTGCCGGTATTCTCTATGGCGACGAGCACGTCATTCATGTTCCGTCCGATGCGCGAAAGACCCTTGTCAATCAGTCTGGCGTAAGGTGTATCGGTTTTCTTGCAAAGATTGCGTGCGGATTCGATGTCTGCGTCATGGACATAATCGCGGATACGGTTCATGAACGAATTGTCTTCCTTTGCGGCCCTGCCGATGACAATCGAACGCTCGGTGAAGACATAGACTGTCACCAGAAGCAACAGAGCGAGAGGAATCATGATGTAGCCGCCGTCCATTACGAGCGACCAGAACGAAAGAGTTTGCATAATTTTATGTATGTTGTGGGTGTTAAGTAACTGTTCAAAATTATTTCAGACATGCCAGATATGAGCGGATTGTCTCCTGAATGCCGAGGTAGAGCGCGTCGGAAATAATAGCATGGCCTATGCTGACTTCATCGAGAAGCGGCAATGACTGTTTGAAGAATTTCAGATTCTGCAGATTGAGGTCATGCCCGGCATTGAGGCCTATGCCCAGGCGGCGTGCTTCTTCCGATGCCTTCTCGAACGGAGCCACGGCTTTGTCCGGATCCGATGGAAATTCGTCGGCATAAGGTTTTGTGTACAATTCCACACGATCCGCTCCGATAGAGGCTGCCGCGCGTATCTGGTCCGGATCGGCATCAACGAAAATCGACACTCTTATGCCGGCATTGCGCAGACGGCCGACCACCTCGCGGAGAAATTCGCGGTTTTCCACCACGTTCCATCCTGCCGAGCTTGTCAGTGCGTCGGGAGCATCAGGTACGAGGGTTGCCTGCGTGGGGGCAGCCTTGATCACAAGATCGATGAAGTCCTGTGAAGGATAGCCTTCGATATTGAACTCCGTGGTCACGGTCTTGGAAAGGATCTCGACATCGCGGCGTGTGATATGACGTTCGTCGGGACGCGGATGCACGGTGATGCCTTGTGCTCCGAAACGTTCGCAGTCAATGGCAAAACGCTCTACATCAGGAATGTTCTCTCCACGAGCATTGCGCAGTGTGGCCACTTTGTTGATATTGACACTTAATCTTGTCATAATTAGGCATGAAATTTGCTTGAGTTAATAGGTGATCGGGAAACGGTCTGAATTAAACGGTTTCTAAACGGCCTGCTGTTTCATTCGTTTATAATAAAAGAGACAACGGCACGTTTTCAACTGAAAGGCAAATTTACTAAAAATCTGACAAAATCAGAAGTCTTTAAAATAAAATATTAGTATGACAGCAAGAGATGCAGTATCACCGGTAAGAAAAAATGAGTCAGACATGCCGATTGCGGCGGTCGACAGCGGTGCGCACCTGCTCGATGTGCTGCCGCAGCTGCTTGACTCTCCTGCTCGTGAACTCAGGGTAACGGGTGGAGAGGAAGGTGCGATAATAGACCAGACGTCACTTCTCGAGGCTCTCGGCCGCATGATAGCGCCGCGTTATGACTGTAGCGTCATAGAGTTCGAATGCGCGCCGGCAGATTATAGTGCCTCTCATATAGCGAGAGCCGTTGAAGATACGGATATTCATCTGGTCGATCTTCTGACCACACCGGGTAACGACGGTCATCTGCAAGTCATATTGCGGGTCCGGTGTGATGATCCCGCCGCGACTGTCCATAGTCTTGAACGTTATGGCTATGAGGTGAAAAATGTCTATGGCCACGCCGATGTGGAGAACTCGGTCGCTCTTGAACGTCTGCTTGCCCTGCAGACTCTCATCAACGTGTAATTCAGTGATTAAATTGATCTGCAATGAGACGGATAGCAGTCTTTGGAAATGACCGTCAGGATGAATCGCTGGCGGATCTTGAACGATTTCTAATATCTCTTGGCAAGGAAGACCTGTGGATATGTATTGAAGAGGAATTCGCCTCATATCTCTCGGCGCGAGGATTGAATGTCTCGGGATTTTCCCTGGTGTCGGAATTTCCGTCGGGAATTGATCTTGTGCTCAGTGCCGGAGGAGACGGTACCTTTCTTCGCGCTGCAAGTTGGGTGGGTGCGAGACAGACACCCGTAATGGGTATCAATACCGGTCATCTCGGGTATCTTGCCGGTTTCTCTCTTGCGGATCAGGAGGAGGCGATGTCGGCTGTAAAAGGTAATTGCGATGTCTCACCGCGCATCACTCTTCAGGTCGAGTCATGCTGGCTTCCCGAAGGATTCGGCCTGTTCGCGCTCAATGAGATATCGATAGCAAAGGGTGATACCACCTCGATGGTAAGCATCCATGCTTATGTCGACGGACATTATCTGGCCGAGTATCAGGCGGACGGTCTTGTGGTGTCTACTCCGACGGGCAGCACCGCCTATAATATGTCTTGCGGCGGACCGATACTGCAGCCTGTCGTGGAATGTTTCGTATTGTCGCCGATCGCTCCTCATTCGCTTACACTGAGGCCGCTTGTGATCGGGGCGGATTCGGAATTGCGCCTTGTCGTCAGTTCGCGGGGAGAGGAATGCCATGTCGGAATGGACGGCCGGACATTTACGGTCCCCTCGGATGGGTCGGAACTTATTATCATGAAATCGCCGTTTCTCGTCAATGTGGTTCAACCTGCAGGATCCGACTTTGCGGAGGTCTTGCGCAAAAAACTCAGGTGGGGGGAAATGCCGCTCAGGCACATCTGATGGAATTAAGGATAATAAAAGAGGGAAGGATTATCAGATGATAATCCTTCCCTCTTTTATGTCGTCAGTTAAATTTATTCTGCAGTTTTTGCAGGTGTTGCGGGAGCTGCCTGCTGAGTGGGCGCCGGAGTGGCTTTCTGTGCGGCGGGAAGTGATGTGGGAGCCGGCGCAGCGCTGTTGGGCGCGGGTGCGGCCGCAGGAGTGATGTTTGAAACGTTCACCGGAGTCTTCACTGCGAAAGAAGCGCATATCGAGAGCACGCAGATAAAGATCGCGAGACCCCATGTGGCTTTTTCTATGAAGTCGGTTGTCTTACGGTAGCCGAGATACTGGTTGCCGCTTGAATAATCAGAGGCAAGACCGCCTCCCTTTGATTTCTGGATGAGCACTGCTCCGACGAGGAGCACACTTGCGATTACGATTAGAATGCAGAGAAAGATATACATATCTTAAAAAATGTTAATTTTATCTTTTGATTTGATAAAGAAATGCCGATTTTCAAGGTGAGGGAAGGTATTAACCTCCATTTTTCTGATTTTTAATCAATTTCTTGAGAAATCGCATTTGGTATGCAAAGTAAATACTTTTTTTTGGATTATTCAAACTTAATTCGGTAATAATTTCAAGAGCTTTGCTATAGTTCTTGTTTTTGACCATGAGTTTGAACAGTGCTTCCGACAGGCCGGAATCTTCTTCTTGCGGGGCAGGTTGGTTTTTAGGCTGAATTTTGCGTTTCTGAGAAGGTTGTTTCGGAGGAACGGCCTGCAGAAAATTTGATATAATGTCGGATGTGGGATCGTCAGAGGTTTCGGTCGGATCGCCGTCGGACAAGGGCGCGGACATATCTTCCTGTTCGAGCATCGAGGCATAGTCAATGGCCGGCGCGGCTATTATTTCCTCTATCTGTGGGGTCTCTGCTGCCTTTTCAGAAGAAAATTTCGATATGAACGACGATATGGTGTCGTCTGTGGTCAGCTCGGGGGGAAGCATGTCCGGATAGAATCTGGCGAATTCTTCCGGATCAATTCCTATGATGGAGCGGAGTGTGGCTTCATCGCCGACGCATGCGGCGATACGGCGTATCATAGCCATTCTCTCTTCGCCGGTAGCTGTCGGCAACGCGTCGATGGCCGGGTTTATGAAATAGGGATATTTATCCAATGTGAGTCAGAGATTAGAAGGTGGTCGGTATGATTGCGGTTTTAATGTATACGGATATTACCAGTTGCCGAAGGTGGCGTTGAATATCAGGTTCACAAGTTCCTCGCTGATCTGCTGGCAGAGATCATCCTGCACGTCCGTCAGCATAAGCGATGCGTCAAACTGACGGTAGGCCGAGAAATTCTGGTCTATGTTGTTCGCAGGATTTTTATTGTCCGTATATTTTACATGGACCGTTATGGTGAGGCGTGTCTCGGTCGCATAGGCGTCTGTGCCAACGGCCTGCGGCGAAAGTGAATATCCTGTGATCTCTCCCTCAAGTTTCAGGTCGGCATTGTTGGAATCGATTTCCTGAAGTCGGGTGTTGCGCGACACGTAGTCGAGAAGTTCATTTTCGAATGTCTGTTGGAGCGGGGGGTAGACAAGAGAGGCCCTTATAGGGAAGTTCCCGATGTCGACGGTCTTGTATATGTCGTAATTTATCGCGGATCCGTTGAGTGTATAACTCGGCACGCATCCGGAAAGCGATACGAGCGACAGCAGGATGACCGACAGGAGCATCACCGTGCGTGACAGTTTAGATTTCATAATCCTGAATTTTTCTGTAAAGAGTGCGGAGCGAGATATTGAGATCTTCAGCGGTTTTGCGTTTGTTGCCGTTGTTGCGCGCAAGAGTCTCTATTATGGTTTTTTTCTCGGCTTCGCCGAGCGATGTGGCGGAAGAACGTACACCGAGGAGATCCGTGTCCGAATATTTTACAAGAGATGTCACCGGGGGTACCTCACAGAAATCACCGGTATGATTGCTGTCGGAATGTTTTGCGTTGACCGTCTGACGCAACTGCTCGATCTCGGTCTTGAGCGACAGTACAAGCTGCCATAGCATGGTGCGTTCGGATTCATAGTCATGAGTCTGGTGTGACTGGACTGGAGTGGAAAGACCGGAATGGTCGACAGGGAGTGCGTCGATCAGTTTGCTGCGTGATATTTCTTCTCCCGCTTCAAAGAGGGCCAGTTGCTCGACGATGTTTTTCAGCTGTCGTACATTACCAGGCCATCTGTAAAGTGTCATTGTGTGAAAAGCCTCTTCTGAAAATGAAATCGGCTTTGTCATATATTTGCGGGAAAAGTCAGATGCGAATTTTCTCGCAAGCAGCTGTATATCGGTCCCTCTGTCATGCAGGTTGGGAACTTCGATAGAGACTGTTGAAAGTCTGTAATACAGGTCTTCGCGGAATTTTCCTTGCTTTACCGCTTTAAGCAGATCCACATTGGTGGCCGCCACGATTCTTACATCGGTTTTCTGTACCACTGAAGATCCCACCTTGAGAAATTCTCCGGATTCAAGCACACGCAGAAGTCGTGCCTGTGTGGTAAGCGGCAGTTCGGCGACTTCATCGAGAAACAGAGTTCCGCCGTCCGCTTCCTCGAAATATCCCTTTCGTGCGGCAATGGCACCGGTGAAAGATCCTTTTTCATGGCCGAAAAGTTCCGAGTCAATTGTGCCTTCGGGAATGGCGCCGCAATTGACTGCGATGTATTTTTTGTGCTTGCGCGCACCGAACTGATGTATTATCTTGGGAAAGAATTCCTTGCCCGAACCACTCTCGCCCGTGACGAGCACCGAGAGGTCGATGGGAGCGACGCGTATTGCGCGCGCTATGGCTTCGACAAGAGCAGGAGAGTTGCCGATTATGCCGAAGCGCTGTTTGACTTGTTGTATCTCGGGTGAATCCATATTAATTTTTATAGCTTCTTTACATCCGTAAAATTACAAATTTAGCAAAATTTGGCCATAAATACAAAATTTGATTTTTGATGCCGGTCAATGCAAGTGCAACTCAACTGATTACAGTAAGATTATTCTGAAAGGAAATTTGCACATGTAAGATCTAATATTTAAATTTGCAATCGCAAACCGTCCGCAGAGTCCGGTTGTGGGCTTGGGGATAGGGATTGCGGCCGTCACGGCTTGCCGTGACACAACATATTGAAACAGCGTTTACTTACGCTTGTTCTTGACGTATAAGAATCTCGCAAGTTCTAATATCTGTGTCAAGAATGTAGCAGCGGTGGACGCCTGCGAGTATGTAATTCATACGTCATGTCTCCGTGAGGAGACCATGGCGTGATATGATTATATACACAAGCGTAGGCTCTGCACGTTGCCGTTCTACACAGATGGGCAATGCGAGAGCCTTTATACGGGAACGGCTACGGTGAGATTCCTACGCTTTTTCATCATAGACAGGACTAATTGCAAACATTTTTACTTGTTGTCGTTGGGAATCACGATGACACATGATACACATATGAAATCAGATTCTCGCAGATGTTTACTTATCGTCATTCTATGGACCTTTTTGGGCGCGTTGATGTGTAAAGCCGCGCAGTCGTCTGACACGACATTTTACAAACACGAAAATGTATGGTATGCCTATAAGACAATCCAGAGTGGCTCTGAAAATGCAGACGTAGTAGCGCCTCAAAACGGAGAAGTGTATGCAGGTGATTTATATATGCCTTCATCATTCACCATCGGAGATTGGTACAATGCACCGAGCATAAAGCCACGCGGCTATCGTGACAATGCTTTTGCGGGACAAAGCGAAATCGTCAGTATTTGGTTCAATATATGTGAAACGGAACCGCTTCCGGCCCACTTTAAAGGATGTGACTCCCTAAAATCAATCAGACTGAACGAAAGCCACTCCAATACCACCTCTTGTTACCGGTCGCGTGGAGGACAAGTTTATTTCGATGAAACCTACCATGACAAATATGCTCCTGCCGGTACGTATAAGCACAAATACCATCTTAAAGTTGTGCCTAACGCTTCAGAAAAAAATTATGTGGCCGACGAGGGGGATTATTTCTATGGATATTTCTATCCTATACTATACCCTGAGGCTTTTGAAAATATTCCCTTGTTGGAAACCATATCGTTTTCTTCAAACACAGAGATTCCGACCGGGGGATGGTGCCGCTACGCTAACCTCAGGGAATTTAATGTTACAGATAGCGACAAGGCCATATTCACGGATGGGGTACTTCTCACAACTGTGCCGGGAGCGACAAATCCTGCCGCAACCGTAAGATCGGGGATTGGCATACATCAGGCCGCTGTGCAGATTCCGTCCGCAATGGGTTCAGATATCCAGGTAACCAATATCGGAAGCCGCGCTTTTGAATTTGGCCGTGTAGATGAGCTGACTCTTTCCCCGACGATCACGAATATCGAGTCTCAGGCTTTTAAAGACTTTGTCGGATCGATTGTCATTAATGGCGATGAAGAAATTGCAAAGGATGCTTTTATCAATATGTCGGGCTCGATTTCTGTACGAGGTATTCCCGGCAGTAGTTTTCTTTCAAGCTTGAGTCAGGTTTCCACTTCGAATGTGGTGATAAAATGCTCGCCCAACTGGTTCGACATAATCCGAAAGCACTGGGAGGGGAAGATAGAACCGGATAGAGAAGTTTGGATAGAGCAGGACGGTCTGCAGCCAAATGCTGCCCGATTCACGGTTAAGGCAGACAATCCTGAAATGATTACAATTGTCAATGTAAGTTGTAATGGACAAACATTGGAAGCTGTAAATGGTGTATACAAAGTCGAGGGAATACATTTGCAAACTCCGATAGACGTCACTTATCTTATTGGGACCGTAGAAAAATATGTACAAGAGTACGTGACGGTTCTTGATTTGAATTCATACGAAACTCCATTCGCGACAATAGACGCAACTATTACCAACAATGCCGAAGAGGGCATAGTGTGTGTCGTGAATTTCGGGCGAAACGATATTCCCTCAGATATAGAGTATGGTGTTGAGATTGACAATGAAAAATATCCGGCGACTGACGGCAAAGTAAGAGTTCCCAGACTTTTGCCTGCGGATAAGTACTATATATATTGCTATGTCGAGTACGATTGTCAAAGATGGTACAGCGGATTTGACCGGGTAGGTGTTACGGTAACACATGAACGGGATTATATGAAAGAGCTTCGCTTAAGCTATAACGCCACTGAGTCGACGGTCTCGATAGAAGGCGCATATGTCACAGGCTATAACCTGCTGTACGACGAGGCAAGCTATTCATCTAATCCTGTCAGCAAAGATTCCCCACAGGAAATCACAGGCCTGGCACCGAACACCGACCACTCTTTTACAGTTGTGCTTAAATCAGGCGCCATGCAACGTTCCTACAAGCTGAACGCCCGGACAAAAGACATCAGCACAAGCCTGACCATAAGTGATGTGTCGCCCACCACTCTCCATGCGAAGCGGAACATAGACACAGGCGACACTCAACTTGTATCTGCAACGTGGCGCTATAGCGATACAGCAGATAATGAGGCCGATATTTGCGGAATACCGGTAAATGTATCCGACTATGGATATACTGTCGAAGTGTGCTATGCGCCGGGCAAGACTTATTCCAAAACCATCACACAGCCTTTAAGACGCGACAGGCTGACCATCACCACTCTTGACCCTAAAGTTATTGCCGAGGGGAGAGCCGTTGTCTGCGCTGCAACGAATGCCTCCGACAAAGAATCGGGTATAGGTTTTCAGTGGATCAGATTCGATGCCCCATCCTCGTTAAAACCGTCGGAGGGATTTGGCGCAATCTACGACGGTATTGTTGAAGGCTATATAAACAATCTGCAATCCACAAGCTACTATAATGTCAGGGCAATTTATAAAGATGCCGAAGACAACTATATCTATGGAGAATGGATTACTTTCGATCCGTCAGACTTCAGCTATTTTGAACCTACAGTCCACACTTATGAAGTGACGGAATTGACCCATACGTCAGCAATGGTTAGAGGATACGCGATGCCCGGCTCAGACGAAATAATCTCACAGGGGTTTGAGTATTGGATTGAAAATCCTGTAGGTGCTGCGATGCGAGGATCTGAAAACGTTCCGACCCAACGGAACACCGTGTTGGCCTCAGGGCAAGTAATGTCGGCCACTATTGAAAACCTGCAACCCTCTACAGTATATGGTCTGCGCAGTTTCGTCAGAACCGTTGCGGATACTTATTATGGTGAAATCAAAACTTTTACAACTGATGAAGCGGCTGGTGCAATCAGCATGACGACTGACGGATGTGTCACTGTGATCGGATATTATGATCTGAACGGCAGAATGCACTCACAGCCGGTACGCGGTGTAAACATTGTGCTCTATTCAGATGGCGGCACTAAAAAAATATTTATTTCACAGTAAATTCTGTTCCAATAAACTCCGATCTCACAGCAGTGCGCTATTTGTATATGGCGCACTGCTTTTTTATGGCTCAATCATACTGTGGCATTTCTGGATGCAGCCATATGTGCTTATTGATAAAATTGTCTAATATTCAATTTAATCTCCTGAAATAAAACTATTTCTAACTTATGCTTCTATTTGATAAGATTCATTCTATTACATTCTTTTATATCGCATAAAATCGGCAAAACGACATAAAAAAGTTGAAGAGAGGATATGATGTAAACCGATAAGGACGCGGTGAAAAAGACCTTCGGTAACTTTGCCGTTAAAAAGACTTTACAAGATGGAGACAGACAAAAAGAGAGAAGACGAACTGATTTCACGGACAGACCTCCGATTGCTTGCGCGTGCGAAAGAATGCTGGGATTTTCTTAAGGATTTCCGCCGGGAAAGGGAGCGTTGCAAAAATTTCACGTATGGCGATCAATGGAATGATTTTATAGAAGACCGGGGCGTAAGGATGCGGGAGCGTGACTATATAGTCAGCCAGGGCAACATGCCTCTGAAGAACAATCTTATAAGAAGACTTGTGCGCAATGTGCTCGGTGTCTATCGCAATCGCTGGAAAATGCCCCGGTGTGAACGTGTCGGATCTGGAGATGGCAGAGAAATTGTCGCTGTGAACGGCATGCTCGAATATATCAGCGACATAAACCGCCTGGAAGAGGTATATGCCAGAACAATGGAGGAATTCCTGATAAGCGGGCTGGCGGTGCATAAGAAATGGTATGGACGCAGAAATGGCAATTGTGACTGTCAGACTGATCTGATTTCTCCGTCAAGATTCTTTTTTGACAGATGTAGTTCGGACTTCAGAGGATTTGATGTCAGTATTGTCGGAGAGATCCATGAGCTGGCGGTGAATGATCTTGTCGCCACGTTTGCAAGAAATCCCCGCGAAGCTGAAACGGTACGGACCGTTTATGGATTGCCGTCTTCCGGTCATACGGATGTCTTCTGCGCTGTATATGAAGTCTGGGAACGCCACAGACCGATGATGTTGAGATGCCATGACCGTCGCGACGGCTCCCTGTATACGCTCGGCGCCGCCGATGAGAAGAAAATAGCTGCCGAGAATATGCGCCGGCGTCTAAAAGGGGAGAAGAGACTGATTGAGACTGTATGGACTACGGAAGAAGAATGGCACTATGCTTTTCTTACTCCTGACGGGCATGTGTTGAGAGAGGGCCGCTCTCCCTATCCTGACGGCTCGCATCCGTATATCATAAAGGCTTATCCTTATATAGACGGAGAGATCCATTCTTTTGTCAGTGATATTATCGATCAGCAGAAATTGACCAACCGGCTGATATCGATGTACGACTGGATTTTAAGGGCCTCAGCCAAAGGAGTGCTGCTTTTCCCGGAGGGGTCTTTGCCCGATGGCGTGGATATTAACGAGATTGCCGATGAATGGGGACGCTTCAACGGAGTGATAGTATATCGTCCGCGTGCCGGCGTGCCGTTGCCACAGCAGGTCAGTTCCAAATCGGCGGATATCGGAATTACCGAACTTCTGGAAATACAGATGAAGATGATGGAAGACATTTCCGGTGTCAACGGAGCACTGCAGGGCAAGCTCGAAAGCAACTCGATGAGCGGTACTCTATATAATCAGCAGACCCAAAATTCGTTGACCGCACTTGCGGATCTGTTGAGGAGTTTCGATGATTTCGTAATGCAGGCCACCCATGCGGATGTGGCGAATATGCTTAGGTTTTACACAAGGGATGTCATCCGGGATATTACCGGAGAATCTGTCGGAAATGGCTTCAACCAATTGAATGCCAAAAACGTTCTAAAACTAAACAACCAATAGAACCACTATGAAATATGTCAATTCCGGCAACGGACAAATGCCGTTCATATCGTTGTTGGCGATTCTGTCTATATCGCTGACCATAAACTTGCCCGGTCTGGCTGTCTCCCCGATGCTCGGCAAGCTTCACCATATCTTTGATTCAAGCGAGTTGGAGTCGCAGCTCATCACGAGTCTGCCCAATCTTGTCATGATTCCGGTAGTGCTTATAGCCGGACGTATCGCCACTCCCCGCTGGCAGACAGCTGTTTTGACCACGGGCCTGTCGATATTTTTTGCCAGCGGTGTGATAAGTCTTTTTGCCGACAGTATGGGACTGCTGATACTTCTCGGTTGTATGGGAGGCATAGGATGCGGACTTGTGGTGCCGATCGCGGCCGGCTATATTTCCGAATGGTTCATGGGCCGTTCCCGGCAGAGGGATCTCGGTCTGAAGTCCACTACATCCAACACGATGGTTATTCTTGCCAATGTTTATGTCGGCTGGATAGCCGCCCATAACTGGCATGCCGCGTTTGCAGTCTATCTTGTGCCGTTGATTCCGCTGTGTCTTGTGCCTTTTATGACACAGAGATATATAAAAAATCACAGAAAGCTGGATACTTCCGTTTCCGCCGGTCAGGATAACACGGCTTCGACTGCCGATCATTTCCAGGGCCGGGAATCGCTTAATCTTGTGATAGCCCTGATTGTGTTATATATGATTCTTACATATTGCACCACTTCGATATCATATTACGCGCCTTTCATGATGGATAAGTATGGCATGGACACTACCCAGGTAGGTGTGGTCACGGCCGCCTATTATCTGATGGTGGCTGTATCCGGCGCGTTCGTAGGAAAATTAAAGAAGCTTTTCGGACGCCCTGTCATGTTCATATGTCTTGGTCTCTGTGCTGTCGGGCTGATAGTGATAGGTTTCGTCAAAAGTTATTTTGTATTGATTCTCGCATCGCTTGTCACAGGGTTTGCCTATGGTATCATCCAGCCTATAATCTACAATAAGACCACGTATATAGCTCCCACACACAAGGCTGGAATGAAATATTTCGGATATGTGCTTTCGTCCAACTACATGGCTATCATGATGGTACCATTTGTGGACAGTTTCTTTCGCAAGATTTTTCATTCTACATCGCCCGGTTTTGAGTTTGTATTCTCGGGTTGTGTTGTGGTAGGACTTCTCGTATGGGCTTTGATCAAGCATGACAACTATGTTTTTGCGGTCAATCCCCTTTCCGCAGCCCCCTCGCCTCAGGAAGTGGCAGAGGCCGATGCGGCCGCATCCGCAAAAGAAGCGTCCGCTTCCCCAGCCCGTACCTGAATCCCGCTCGCAGCTTTCACATATTATCCTCACTTCTGTTTTACCCTCATTTATATTTTACCCTCACTTCGTTCGGGCCAC
>OGHU01001048.1_pt1 | contig 17365 bp, 18 predicted proteins | sample 1571521 | NCBI WGS metagenome assembly OGHU01 (sample SAMEA2581963, study PRJEB24529) | metagenome | biome: Human gut stool | place: China | collected 2011 | reverse complement strand
GCACCGAGGCCCACTACCAAAACTCCGAGTTTACCTTTAGGAGCTTCTGCTTTCTTTGTTGACATGATTAAAATGTGTTTTCTATTTTTCTTTAACTTAGACTCGACTATCCCCTTCGGGTCCTGCCAATTCCGGACCTGTCCGCATAAACGCGCTTATACGAAATCCAATCGCGGGCAATCGCGGGAATAGATTCTGTAAAATTACCTTCAATTTTGCATTCCACAAAGTTTTTTATAAATAATTTAGTCAGACATTTCTTAATTTATCCTAAATTTGAACGTTTTAACCAAAAATAGGTTAAAGAATACCATAACTACAAATGGAATGCAAAAATATCAAAACCTACCTACGGCAGAATTTCCAATACCTCGTCAAGTTTCCGGATGATATTAGGGTGTAATACGGCGTCTTCCTCCCCGGTCCAGCCCTTCCCTTTAAGCCAGATTGCCTGACATCCTATCGACTCGGCGGGAACAATATCCTTGCGGTATGAATCTCCGATCACAAGAGTCTCGTCGGGGAATACTCCGAGGGCTTTTACTCCATGTTCGAAGATTCGCGGATCAGGTTTGCGGATACCCATCACCGCACTTTCGATTATCGCCTTAAAATATTTGCGCACACCGAAATCCTCCAGTACCGTCTCGATATTTCCATAAAAATTAGACACAAGCACAAGCGGATACCTCGCGGATAGAGCCTCAAGAACCGGTTCGGCGGTCTTGACGCTCTCACGGGCCGCTTCATAACAATATTTCGCGGTTTCACCGGCAAGCAGTTCCACCGAAGAGGGGGAAAGAAGACCTTGCGAGACAAGCCAGTCAAGTTCGATTTTCATTTTTATGAGCAACATATCATGAAAATCGTGCGCAGGGAGGATGTGACGTTCACGCGCAAGTTCGCGTTCAGCATATACGTATGCCTCCCGGAACTCGGCTTTGCTGACAGCAATTCCCGAATGCACATAGGCATCCCAGATAATTTCGCTCCAATGATCACCGCCGGTATCAAGAGTCCCGCCGTAATCAAATATCACACCTTTGATTTTTGTCAGATCTATATTCATTGTTTGAGTGATTCGGTAAGTTTGGCACATATGCGTTCATGGCGCACCATCATATACACAAGAATAAAATTGAGGACCGTCAGTTCGAAAGCAAAGTAGAGCCACGGCATGCGGAATACCAGAATGGCAGCGAACAAAGCGATCGTACGGACATTGAACGACAGTATGTTCGTATATTTCATAAGCGGGAGACTCATGGCCCGGAATCTGTCGCGAAATTCCTGAGGCACCGACGATCCGTACCGTTCATGCAAGGCCGCACGAAGCCGCTGCATCCCCGGAGTGCGTTTCTCCTGGCCTACGGTATAATTCAGATAAAACATCAGTACGAACTTCGACCAGAAATCTTTCTTCCAGGAAAGATGCCGGAATTTATTTCTCAGATCTTTTGCGCTGTCAAGTTCGCTCCCATCCTCTCCCTTAAGAAAATACAGATGAAACTGACGGTAATAATCTCCCATAGCGGCCTGCGTGGCATGACAGAGACCTGTCACCGCCGCAATTACCCATATGAGCCATGGCCGGACCATGAAGAATTCGCTGGTCACATTCTCACGAAGACATATGGCGGCATATATAGCCGCGAACCATAGGTCGCCGCTAAGTCCGTCAAGTATGCGCCCTATGCGCGAGTATTGTCCCGTCATACGGGCAAGCTGACCGTCGGCGCTGTCGAACGAATCCGCCCATATAAGCAGGAGCGCCCCCGCTATGTTTATCCAGATATTATTGAAATAAAAACATACTCCCGCCCCCACACCAAGAAATATCGACGCGATGGTTATAGCGTTCGGTGTGATGCCGAGTTTACGCGCAAGGACAGCCCACGCATATCCTATAGGCCGGTAAAAATAGAGATCTATATGTTCTTCCGTATCCATCGACTTGAGCGATGCTCTGAAACTGGATCTCAGACTATTGTTGTCCTTTGTGTCACGTTTTACCTTCGATGTCATCTTATTACTATCTATTTTTCCAGTCTTTTATAGCCTTAAGCACACACTTTGCTATAGCCGGCGCCGCTTCGGCGCGGCATGGCGCGAAACTGGGCCAGTCATTGAAATCAATGATCCGTATCGTGCCGTCTTCACTGACTATGCAGTCTCCGCCATAGATCTTAACCTCCATAATATCAGCCGCGCGCTGACACATCGATTTAAGATTCCCGACATCGAACGTAAAACCGGTAGATCTGCCGTTCACAGCCTCATAGCCATATTTGGAATGTCCTTCGTCAAACGGATAAAACCAATGGAAGAACGGCTGACCGCTCACTCCATAAAATTTAACGAGGTCTCCGACCAGATGTCGGTTGATCACCGCCCGGCCGATCCCGCGGTAGAAATACTCGTGAAGCACCTCCTGCGCCTCTTCGATATGCCGGCAATAACTCACGTCCTCTTTATGCATGGCATGAAAATCACCTCGTTTGATCCAGCATGCACCGAAGGCCGCACGTTCAAGTTCAGGACGCACATCCTCGTTTGTGTTGACTATGATGCTCTCGGGATATGGAATGCCGTTGCCGACAAGCATACGTGTCATTCTCTCCCGAGTACAGTTCTCTATCCCATACCCGCTGTTTATGACAAGTTTGTCTTTCTCTTCAAGAGAGATCAGTTTTCTGATGGAATCCTGTTCGCGACACATATTGAGCACTATATCCTCTTCTATATCGGAATTCCGGAACTGCTCTTCACTGTATACGGACACCTCGCAGCCTCTTTTACGCAGCTGATCAGCGGCCGCATTGAATATGGCCGCATCATTGCCTATATGATTGGGAGAATATGCTCCGGCACGCATCACTCCCGCTATTTTTATTTCTGCCATTCTATTGTTGTTTTATCGGACCGGATATCAGCTCCCGGCGGTCTGACTAAACCGAGCCCTCCCTTATGAAACGCACGGCTTTGGTTATATCATCCGCATGATCCACATCAAGGATATCACCCATATCAAATGCCTTGAGCTTCAATCCCGCACTGACAAGAGCCCGCTGGAAATTACGCATACGCGACACACCTCTGTCAAGACATTCGTCGAGGACATCGATGGCTCTGCTGTCAAGTCCGTATATGCCGCCCGAAATGTATTCCGCTTCAGGCCACGCCTTGTCGCGGAAAGCCTTTATGCGCATCTGTCCGTCTGCCTCGACATAAAGTGGCTTCTCGTCGTCTATATGCCGGGTCACGGCCATCATTCCGTCTATATCATCGGGTGCGGAAGAGAAGTCATCGACATATCTTCTGAAATCCGATTCCCGAAATATAGTATCCACCGTAGTAAGCACAAAACGTCCATGACCACGAAGGAGAGTGCCCAGTTCGTAAAAACTGTGCATCGATGAGGGAGTGGTCTTGACAACAAGTTCAAGAGCCGCATTGAGCGAGGTGCCGAGATGCCTGACATAATCCGCCACTTCAGTCATCTGACTGTTGACTATAACAGATATGCAGTCCGCACCGAGGCTATCGAATATTTCCATAAGCCGGCCTATCATAGGGCGCTCGTCTATATTTACCAGAGGCTTGGGAAGGCTTATGCCTTCCTGAACCAGACGACTCCCCTCTCCGGCCGCTATAATTCCAAAATTCATCACTTTTGAATGTCTGTTCAGGCAATTGTCCCGGATTTATTCCTCACATCCTTCGGAAGATGCTACAGTCCCGTCCTCTTCCTTATCGTGTTGCCTGTCGGATTTAGGCCCTTTCTCCGGTTTGTTTGCACGGTCAGGCTGCTGCCTGTGCAACGGATTGGCAGCCGCAGCCTGATATCGCATACGACAGCGGTATATATCGATGGCTCTGTAGATCGCCTCGCGCATGGAAGTGGGATCGGCCTCATTTTTCCACGCGATATCGAATGCCGTGCCATGATCGGGACTTGTCCTGACAAAAGGAAGGCCTGCCGTGAAATTGACCCCCGTGTCCTGCGCGATAGTCTTGAACGGCGCGAGACCCTGGTCATGATACATGGCAAGAACCCCGTCGAAGTTTCTGAAAGATCCCGAGCCGAAGAAACCATCTGCCGCAAAGGGACCGAAAGCAAGGATTCCCTCTTCCTCGCATTCTTTTAAAGCCGGCACAATAATCTCTTTCTCTTCGTTTCCAAGAAGTCCCCCGTCACCACAATGAGGATTGAGCGAAAGCACGCCTATCTTGGGACGCGCGATGCCGAAGTCCTCTCTGAGAGTTTTTGCGAAAGAGCGGATCGAACCCGATATCTTATCTTTCGACAGTGCGGAAGATATTTCCGATATCGGAAGGTGCGTGGTCACCAGCGCCACCCTCATGGCTCCGGCAAAAAGTATCATCTGCGCTTTAGAACCATCATCCGATTTCGATTCGAGATATTCTGTATGGCCCGGAAAATGGAATTCATCGCTTTGCACGGCTTCTTTCGATATAGGAGCGGTCACAAGGACATCGACGGAGCCCTCTTTGAGCGCGGCGACAGCTTTCTCGAGCGAGACAACCGAGGCTGCTCCTGATGCAGGCGTAGGTTTGCCTGCTTCAATGACGGCATCGGGAAGACGAAGATCCACGACATTTATCCGACCGTCTGCCGCATCTGCCGCATCCGCGACTTTCTGAATCTGCGGAAGGTCTATATCAAGAGTCTTCCGGGCATATTCTATCAGTTTCCAATCGGCGAATATAACAGGGGTGAACAGTTCCAATATTGTCTCGTCGGCTATGGACTTGAGTGTTACCTCAAGTCCGATACCGTTGAAATCACCCTGGGTGATACCGACCTTTATATGTTTTCTCATAAACTTATGATTTTACGGCAAGCATGCCGCATGCCGCCGCGATATCCTCTCCGCGCGACGCACGTATGGTTGCAGTGATACCTTTCTGATTCAAATAATTACGGAACATTATCATACGTTCCTCACTCGCAGGATACAGGTCGACACCCGGTATGGCATGAAACCTGATAAGATTGACCCGGCATTCCATCCGGCCTATGAGTTTGACGAGCATATCGGCATGCGCCACATCGTCATTGACGCCACGCCACATGATGTATTCGAGAGAAAGCCTTCGCTGATGGCTGAAATCATACCCTGCCAGACATTTCATCACCGCCGAGATGGGAAATGCCTTTTGGGCAGGCATCATTGATTCCCGCTGCGGAATATCGGCCGTGTGCACGCTTACTGCCACATGTACCTGCGTACGGTCAAGGAGCTCTTTCAGCTGGGGCAGCTTTCCGACTGTAGAGACTGTGATTCTCTTAGGGCTCCATGCCAACCCCCAAGGTGCGGTCAGAATCTCTATCACCCGTTCGACGGCACTGAAATTGTCAAGAGGCTCGCCCATGCCCATAAATACGACATTTGTAAGGGGTGTCATCGGAGCGCAGCCCTTGGCCGGGCGTGGCGGAATACTGAGTATCTGGTTTATAATGGCGGCCGCGGTAAGATTGGCCTTGAATCCCATCTTGCCTGTCGCACAGAAATAGCAGTTCATCTTGCAGCCGACCTGACTCGAGACGCATAATGTCGCTCTGTCATGGTCGGGGATGTAGACTGATTCTATCGCCTGTCCGGCACCTGCGGCAAACAGATATTTGACCGTGCCGTCGGCCGATTTAGAAGCTTTGACCGGACTCTCACGGCCTATTATATAGTTGTCGGCAAGCCACTGTTTGTTTTTCTTCGATATGTTGACCATCTCGTCGAATTCAACAGCTCCCTTGACGTAGATCCATTCTGCAAGCTGCTTGCCTACAAACTTAGGCATGCCCCCCTTATAGGCGACATCCTGAAGTTCGGCAAGAGTCATGCCTATCAGTTTTGTCTTTTCCATGTTAAGTCAATTCATTGGCGGGACAGAGACGCGCAAACGTCACTGTCCCTTTCGGGAAGGTCAACGGTATGTGACCGCACCTTTATAATTCTCTATATCGGCTATCTGATCTATAGCCTGTTTCGCTTTCGGATCATTTGATTTGCGGAAGTGGGATACCGCCGAAGCATAATTGCCTTTTTTGGCGTCAAGAATTCCGCGCACATATTCAGCTTCCCGTATGTCGCCCACACGATTAAGGAACTTGGCGGCACTGTCGAGGTCTCCTCTGCTTATGGAGGCGGACGCCGCATTTATATTGGCCGTCGGATCCTCCGGAAACATACGCACCGCAACATCAAACACCTCGTCAAATTCCGGCGAACCGGGCTGATAGCTCTGTGACAGCAAAAAGAGCTCGTTGAGACTCAGATTCTGGGGCCGCGTCTTGAACACCTGTCTGATTTCATTGACATCGGTATATTTGCGGACCTCATATGTTATCACATAATCCGTGTGTCGGAGTCCCGGATATATGTTTTCGAGAAGAAACGGATAAGTTTTGGGGAACAAGGCACGAAGACGGTCATTGCGCGTTTCCACAGGATAATCCGAATCAATAAAGGCCACGATCTCGGAAGCGTCCGCGAGACCTGACTTCTCGACTGCAGCTTTCAGTCCTTCCCAGTCCTCCGGCACAGACGAGGTCTCGAAGAGACGGTCAGGGAAATCTGACTGTTTGCGGACATATTCTTTTACTGCCTCCGTACGCCCTGCGGCGAGCCGCACATTGTTGGCATAGGGGCCTTCAGGCGATGCATAACCGGTAAGTTTTATCTTGCGTACTTTGGCATCTTTATTGTCCTTGACCGCATCTATCGTATCAAGAATCTTCTTAAGCTCGGCCTTGTTGTTGAGATAGTCCGGATTGATCGCAGTTTTGTTGACCACAAAACTGATATAGGCCTTTCCTGTGAGATTGAAAAGCTTGCTTGCGGCCGCAGAAGGTTCGATATAATTGAAACCGGGATTGAATTGCGGCGCGGCATAATTAAGATCAGCGACAGGTATCACCTCTTCCGCGGCATAATCGGAACCACAACATCCCTCGGAACGCACATCGAGCCCGAACACCGAATTTGTCATCCAGTTTTCAAAGGGTACGGACTGGGTATAGCTGTATTCCTTTTTTTTGCCTGCACGCAAGAGAGACGTGCCCTGGATATTGTCATTCCTGAGCGTATTGTAATAAGCATTTTTACCTGCGATCGTGACCGAAGGAAGAGACACGGACTTGGAATTATCCTGACTTGTGATAACAGGAGTAATGACAAGTTGCTGATTATATTTTACAGAAGTCTGACTAGGATTGACCTGCATTGATACGATAAGCACACCATTGTCGGTTTTCTCGATTGCAACACCTGAAATGCCGACACGGTCCACATTCTGCGCCAGTGAGCATAGACTAATCGCACCGGCTATAAGTGACATTATTAACTTTTTCATTGGATGTGATTGTTTCGACAGAATCCGCACTGCGCATATGCGGGAGTCCGGAACTGTACATTCGACATTCGGTTTAGAACAGATACTCGACGTTGACGGCAAGTTTTGTTATGCCCACATAGTTATGAATCTTATACCGGCTTGCCCGGTCGGCTCCCGAATCGAGAGAAGGATATTCACGATATTTCGACCATACCCAGCCGACACCGATCTCTGCCTCTATATTCCAGTGTTTCGACACCGGCCATGCATAACCATAACCGAAACCCGCACCGAAACCCCATCCACGTGCACGACCGTCTTTCAGAACGCTGAAATCCGTACCAAGCACTTTGTCATTGATTGCCACACCGCCGAGATTACCGATATCATAACGGCCTCCCATGGCATGCAATCCGATAAAATGTCCTGCAAATCGTTCACAGAACCAATATCTGGCTTCCGGCTGGACATACCAGTGACGCCATCTGCGCGAGTCTACATCCCAGAAGTTGACTTCTCCCGTCAGGTCAAGAGTCCACTTCGGAGCGAGTCCGAACTCAAGCCCGAGATTCGGACTAAGACCGGCATCACTCAGCAGATTTGTCTTTATTCCCACAGTCTGAGCCTGTGAAAACATGGACGGCAACAACATAAGTGTCGCCGCGAGGATGTGTTTGATCTTCATGCTTTCTATATTTTGGATTATAAATCTCCCTATATAACAAGCCCGGGAAGCTGTAGGATTGTAAAAAATTGCAAAAACAGAGGAGCGTGCCGTATGGCCGCTCCTCTGTTATACCGTATTGGGGCGGCCTTTAATCGCCGGCCTCAAATTTATAGATGTTGTTCTTCACACGCTCAGTGCCCTGAAGCATCTGTACCAGATCAGGATTTATAAACTGATAGTACTGCTGATCGTACATCTGTTCGTTGTAAGGGAAATTCTGGTTTTCCTTGCCCATTACCTGATAGACGTAGACTCCGTCGATACCCTTGGTGATGTTCACTTTCTTGTCAGCCTTGGAACCGCTGATCTTGCCGACTACGCCCGGATCCTGAACACCCGGATTGCGGCCGAAGCGGAGAGAAGGATAATTCTTGACTTCCACGCCCATGGCCTGAGCTGCGCTCTGAAGACTCTGAGTCTTCTTGCTGTACTGTTCAACAAGCTTGTCGCCGGCCTTGTCGGCACGTACACTCGAAGCGATGCTTTCACGGACCGCCTTGTTGGTAACAGGCACATATTCATCATATGCGTCATCCACAGCGACTGCATACATGGCCGGGCGCGTAGCGTCACTTGAATTATAGATATGGCTGACCTGACCTTTCTCGCCATCAATCATCACCCAACGGATAACCTGACGCGAATCGGGATAGTATTGATCCATACCCTGGAAGCGGGGAACCGCCGGTGTGGAACTTGTAACAGTGAATGTCTGCACATTGTAACCTGCCTTCTGGGCATTGGCCGCAAACTTCTCGGCTGTGTTGTTAGCACCGAGGAATTTCTCGAATGCCGTGCGGGCATCGCTCTTTGTCTTCTGGCTTGGAGTCAGAGTGTAGGTAGCCTCGTCATACTCATAGATGGTGACGGGAGCGTTCTGTTTCACGATCTGAGCCATAACCATGCCCTGAGGACCGGACTGGATGGAGACAAACTTGCCGCCTGCATTTTTCAGGCTGTCAAGAGTAGTCTTGGGAAGCGCGTTGGTAGCGCCATCGGCAGTATAAAGAGGAATCCACTGATTGAGCTGGGTTGCGACGCTGTCGGCGGAGAAACGGCTCATCACAGAGTCTGCAGGAAGTCCGGCATTGAGAGCGGCCATTACTTTATTGCCGTATTTGTCATTTGCAGCCGACACTATGTTGAGCTGGATCGAATCGACATCGGCAGTACGGCCGGCTACACGCACGACTGTAAATCCGTTGATATTGTTCGAAACGAGACGTACGCTGTCTACAGCACCGTTAAGAATAAATTCTTTGGCCGGCCCTGCAGGTATGTCTGTGGCACGAAGCGAATGACGAGTGACGTTTACGCCCTCTTTCTTGATTTCCTTAGCAAGCTGCTGACCACCTGCGAGAGACGCCACTGTCTTTGCGGCAAGTTCCTTGCCGGCCTTCTGATCCGCATCGGAAGGAGTCACCGGCACAGCGATAAAGCTTATCTCACGGGTAGGCTCAGCCACTCTGTACAATTCCTTCTCCTTATTGTAGCGGTCTTTTATCTCCTGATCGCTGACAGGATATGTCTTTTCATCAAGATTTCCGAACGGAAGGAAAGCCATGTCGACATTGGATGTAGCTATATAGTCATTGTAGAGAGCTTTCTTGTCAAGATCATTAGGCTTGACGGAGCCGACAAGCAGACGCTGATATACGGACTCCTTGATCAGCTTCTCGGTAGACTTCTCCGCAGCAAGCCATGCACGCTGGAATGGCTCGACCTGAGCATCGGTCAGACCGTTGCGTTTAGGGTTGAAAATAACCTCATAAGCCTGCTGGGGGGTCTGTACGCTGAGACCGGAAGCATTGAGCTGTCTGACAAGATTCATGACCTCGGGATTGCGCGGATTCTCAAGCATATAATAGCGAAGGAGATTACCGGAACTGCGGACACCGGCTTTTTCTGCGGCATCCAGCACAATAGCCTCCTGCATCAGCTGCTCGAGAGCCATCTCGGGAAGCACCTGAGTGTCGAAGTTGGCGAACTGGGCCGGATTGTTGCGGCGCGCCTCTTCGAGCTGATTGTTGAGTTCCTCACGCTTGCGCTGATAGTCGGTAAAATCAATTTTCGTACTTCCTACTTTAGCCACTGTCGTATGGTCGCCCAAAATGTTGCGGCTGTTAGTCAGGGCGTCTCCGACGATAAACGCGAGCAACGCGACACCGATCACTATGATCAGAAACACTGACTTACTTCTGATTTTTTCTAATGTTGCCATTCCTTATATTAGGTCTATTTTTAATTATCTCTGTTAGTCCGGGGGCATCTTCTGACACCAGTTCTGCCCATTAAACGTGCAAAGATAACACTTTTGACAAAAAAAGCCAAAATTATTCGCGTTTTTCCAACAATTTAGAAAATTATCACTGTCTCAGAGGGTGTTTACTTTTAAACCGAACATTCTCTCAGTCCATTCCGAAATATCTGCGGATGTCGTCCACACGGTCGAGTTTCTCCCAGGTAAAGAGTTCGACACGGCGCACTATCGGCTCGGCCTCGTAACGGTTCTGGAATTTCTTTTCCACCCAGCGAGGCTCCCGGCCTACATGACCGTAAGCGGCCGTCTCGAGATATATCGGTTCGCGAAGGCCGAGATTCTTTTCTATCGCTCTCGGACGCAGATCGAACAGCTTTCCTATCGCATCTGCAATCTCCGCATCGCTCCGACCGATCCGGCATGTGCCGTAAGTATCGACAAAAATACTCACCGGATTGACCTCTCCGATTGCATATGCGACCTGAACAAGCATTTCATCGGCCACACCGGCAGCCACCATATTCTTGGCGATATGACGACATGCGTAAGCGGCTGATCTATCGACCTTGGAAGGATCTTTTCCGGAAAATGCACCGCCGCCATGCGCACCTCTTCCGCCATAGGTATCCACTATGATCTTGCGGCCCGTAACACCGGTATCACCATGAGGTCCTCCGATCACAAATTTGCCGGTGGGATTTACATGCACTATAAGCTCTTCGTCAAAGAGCCGGCGCGTTTCTTCGGGTAGTTTGGCGATTACACGCGGAAGCAGTACGTTGACCACATCCTCTCTTATCACTGAAAGCATCTCCCGGTCGGCCTGTCTCTGTGCCTCTGCCGTATTGTCGAGCGCCGGTATAAATTCGTCATGCTGCGTCGAGACTACTATGGTGTGTATGCGCACAGGACGCTTGTCGGGCCCATACTCTACGGTCACCTGACTCTTTGAGTCCGGACGCAGATATGTGACAAGTTTTCCTTTGCGGTAATACGTCATTTTCTTGCCTTCGCGACGTATATCGGCAAGCTCTCGCAATATAAGATGCGACAGGCTAAGTGTCAGCGGAATATATTCCTTGGTCTCGTTGACTGCATAACCGAACATCATGCCCTGGTCTCCGGCTCCCTGAAGTTCCTCTTCGCTTTTATCAGCGTCGCCCTCGCGGGTTACGCCACGGTTGATGTCACGGCTCTGCTCATGTATTGCGGAAAGAATGCCGCAGGCATCTCCGTCGAAACGATAAGCTCCACGGTTGTATCCTATATTATTTATGACATCGCGTGTGGTGGACTGTACATCGACATAAGCCTCTGACGAAACTTCTCCGGCAATAACCACCTGTCCGGTAGTCACAAGCGTCTCTATGGCGACATGGCTCCGCGGATCGCGAGCCAGAAACTGGTCAAGCAGGTTGTCACTGATCTGATCGGCCACTTTGTCGGGATGCCCTTCCGAAACAGATTCGGAAGTAAACAGGTAATTCTTATCTGACATAATCTATATTCTTTTATTGTTTTACTTTATAACACGGTTTTCTATCAATCGTTGAAAGGTTCCGATCCCGCACGGGGCAGACACAAATAACCAGCGGAATATAGATAAAAAAATGACAACCGCTTCTTGCGATTGCCCTTCTGAAAAATTGCCCAAGCTGTCTTCAACGCAGATAACTCCGCGTCAATGGAGCAGTTTTAGCATTTTTTCAAGTGGTTGCAAGCAGCCAAATTTATCCACCGCAGATTGTCAGGAAAAGATCTTCCTTTCAACTACACTGCAAAATTACAAAATTCCCTCCAATCCGCCAAATCATTTTATTACCGTAGCGGCCCGGGTCATCCCAAACCGACATTGGGGCTCATCGCAAACATCTGACTTGACAACATGCTCTCTGCAAATTGTCTGTCATAATAAATTTTCCATAAAATTTATTATGACAGACACACGTTTACAACTCGTATGGAGAAGACAATCATAGCTATAAAAATTTTTCTACATGCCCATATCCAGGGCGAACATCAGACCCAGATAATAACGTTTATGCTTCTGGCGGCTATATTTCTGACCGCTATGGTAGCATATTATATCTGCAAATGGCTCCTTTATCTTGTAGGGATAGCTATTGACAAAAGCCCGACCAAATGGGACGATGACCTGATCGATCACCGCTTCATGCGGGCAGTGTCGCAACTCGCTCCGGCATTGACCGTCAACTGGTTCCTCCCGGCATTCTTCCGTGCCAACGAATCGGACTCCGTGCACTGGATCAAAGTCCTGACTTCGTTCTATATCCTGTGGGCCGTAGTCAGGATCGCAGTCATTTTCATCGAGAATCTCTACAAGGCTATGTCTCACCGGAAACGCACACAGCCCTATGCCGTCAAAGGGATCTTTCAGATGTTGAAGCTCGTAATGATCGGTATCGGCATCATAATAGGCATAAGCATACTGATAGGCAAGGAACCTATAGCAATTCTTACCGCGCTGGGAGCATCGGCGGCCATTCTTATGCTCGTATTCAAAGACACGATTCTCGGCCTTGTGGCCTCCGTTCAGCTTACAGCCAATAAAATGCTGCATAAAGGAGACTGGATTGTGGCGGAAAAGCATGGAGCCAACGGAGAAGTGGAAGATGTATCGCTGACGACGGTCAAGGTACGCAATTGGGACAATTCCATATCGACCATACCTCCTTATGCATTGATCTCAGATTCTTTCCGCAATTATCAGCCGATGCGGAGATCAGGAGGACGCCGAGTGGAACGCTCCATATATATAGATGCAGAAAGCATCCGTTTCTGCACCGAAGCCGAATTGCTCGAACTGGACCGCCGGGGATGGCTTGAAAACATCCCTGTCGATCGCGCCGCCCGACAGGTAAATCTGACACTGCTCCGCCGATATCTCGAAAAGTATATAGCTCGTCACAAAGATGTAAATCCTGATATGCTGCATATGGTCAGACAGATGCAGCCCACACCCTCCGGCCTCCCCCTTCAGTTGTATTTCTTTACGCATCGCACGGGATGGAAAGATTTTGAACATGTCCAGGCCGATATATTCGACCATGTGTATGCCGTGATACAGGAGTTCGGATTGCGCATATTTCAGACTCCTTCGGGGACAGACATCGCTTCTCTCCGCAACAATTTAGAATAGCAGGCGTTAACAAATAAAAAAATAGAACACAACCATGAAAAGTCAGTTATATACCCGCACCGGAGATCAAGGATCGACATCGCTTGTCGGCGGTGAACGCGTGAAAAAGAATTCCGTACGGCTTGAAGCATACGGTACAATTGACGAATTGTCATCTTGCCTCGGCAATGTAGCGTCTGATCCCAAGTGCGACACAGAAGTCAAAGGTCAGATAATGAATGTCCAGAACGAATTGTTCAATATCGGAGGATACCTTGCCACAGCGGTCAAGGAGGGAGAAGAGCCTAAATGCCTTTCCATTGACGATAGCCGCTTGAAGGATATCGAGGGGTGGATAGATGCTCTTGACGAGCAGACACCGAAGATCCGGGCATTCGTTCTTCCGGGAGGATGCGAACTTGCATCAAAGGCACATATCGCACGCACAGTCTGCCGCCGTGCCGAAAGACGCGTGCTTGATCTTGCCGACATCGACTACGTGGATCCGGCAGTCTTAACCTATCTCAACCGGTTGTCTGATTACCTGTTTATTGTCGCCCGCCACTTTAATTTCCTTCAGGGAGAAGAAGAAGTGATCTGGAAAAAATAAATTGCGTTCCAGTTCGTTTGCAAGAAAGAAAACAATATATATTACTTATCCGTTTGCAAAAAAGAGATTTAAACTCTCAAGACCCAATATCGGTTTTCAAGTTCTTCTTACATCTCTGATAATAACGGAAAGCGATACGAGACTATAAAGAATTAAAAACACCCGACGGCAATTAAAGATGCCGTCATTTATAAAAGACAAAATTAATCTGAGAAAAATATGTACTGGACATTAGAACTTGCGTCCAAACTCGAAGACGCACCGTGGCCCGCCACAAAAGAGGAACTTATAGACTTTGCGATGCGTTCAGGCGCACCGCTCGAGGTGATCGAGAACCTTCAGGAGATAGAAGATGAAGGCGAGATATACGAGTCGATAGAAGACATCTGGCCCGACTACCCCAGCAAAGACGACTTCTTCTTCAACGAGGACGAGTATTAAGCAGAAATTTTAACGCAAATACCTGATAATCAATGGTCAAGCAAAATATAATTTGTTTGGCCATTGGTGTTTTATAGCCCTAAATAGCATGGTTTGTTTGGCTAAAATCCGAATTTTTGGAGGAATAATCGGATTTGTTTGTATATAAATCAGTCTGTAATTATATATGCGGGAATATCCGGAAATACAAACAAATAGATGACTGTTTTCAACTTCCCAATCGGCACAGCATGGGTGCTGATTAGAAGTTATTGCTAATATATAGCCTTATATTTTAGAAATATTAGGTACTTTTGCATATGGAATCTACACAAGAAAACAATTTATCAATACAACATACACTGAACAAGGAACCGGTCACATATTGTGACCAGTTGGCAATGCCAATAGAAAACCGTATCCTTACCCTGAGAGGCAAACAGGTAATGATTGACCGGGTTTTGGCAGAATTATATGGAGTTGAAACCAAACGTCTTAATGAGCAGGTAAGAAGAAATGTTGAGCGTTTCCAAGAACATTTTAGATTTTAGCTTTCAGATCAATAGACCATTGGACCGGTCGCAAACACTCATCAATTAATCCTTTCACATTTACAGAGCAAGGAGCCTCTATGCTTTCTGCCGTATTAAAAGCGAAACTGCCGTACATACAAGCATCTTCTTTTGTATAGCACTGCCCCGAACTATCAATCCCAACTATTCTATCCATTTAGAATGGATAAATCTGCCCATTTACAATGGACAGATTTGCTCGGATAAATTATATTTGCTATATTTGCCTCATGATTAGTAAGAAAGAAATAAAACAGACATCAGACAGGCAGACAAATGACTTGCTACAGAGAGAGTCTTACCCACGTGAAGCAATAGACCATGTGCGGAACATTGACGGTTTCGCTACTGTGATATCGGGTGTGCGCAGATGTGGCAAAAGTACGTTCATGTCTCAGTTGATTAAGAAAGAGATCGAGACATCTCCAAAGACTAAAGTCTTTTATCTCAATTTCGATACTCCGGCAATGTATGGTTTTGCGATGGATCACTTCGCGCTTATTGACGACATACTCGCAGACCGTAACGTGACTTCAATATACATGGACGAAGTTCAGACTGTCGATGGTTGGGAAGTCTATGTGCGCGGGAAACTCGACGAAGGCTATCGGGTCACGGTAACCGGCTCCAATGCCTCCATGCTAAGCCGGGAACTTGGCACAAAACTCACAGGCAGACATCTGACTTATGAAATGTTCCCGTTCAGCTACAATGAGTTCTGTGGCTATACCGGCACAAAAGCCACCCCTGCGGCTACAAAACAATATATGAATAAAGGCGGTTTCCCGGCATATCTGGCAAGTGGCGAACCCGCCGTTCTCAATGAGTTGGTGAACGACTTAATATACCGTGACATAGCGGTAAGATACAAGTTACGTGACGTGCAGACATTGAAAAGGGTCGCTTCGCTTCTTCTAAGCAACATCGGCAATATCGTGACTGCTACAAAAATGAAGTCCCAGCTGGGTCTGGGTAGCGCAACGACGATGAACGAGTATCTGTCATATTTCAATGAATGTTATCTCTTTGAATTCGTCAGCAAGTTTTCCTACTCTGCGAAAGCAAGGATGATTTCGCCGCGTAAAGTCTATTGTATTGATACCGGAGTGGTGAACGTATCCGGAGTTAGTTTCTCAAATAATGAAGGACATAATCTTGAGAATATGGTTTATATGGCTTTGCGGCGCCATACAAAAGATATTTACTATTTCAATAACCAGTCAGGCGAATGTGATTTTATAGTGGCGGAGAATCTTACTCCCTCGCTGGCAATCCAGGTATGTCACGAACTTTCAAGTGAAAATCGGTTCCGAGAAACGAAAGGTCTGCTTCTCGCAATGGAAGAACTGAACATATCAAAAGGCATAATAATCACTACCGCGCAAGAAGATACAATTATAGAGACAGGAAAGAGGATTGATATTGTGCAATTCGACAAACTTGATAAGTATTTGGCTGATATGATGCAGGCCCACAAGATGCTGAAACCATCTCAGCCTAAACGAGGAATGGGGGGCATGAGATAAATTACGACTTTATCAACCTATTGTATCATGCACCGAATTATAAAGGCTCTTTAATCTGCTGAAATTCGTGACTTTATTTTTACTTTTTTGAAAGAAGATACTCTTTAAGGGATTTCGGATTGCTGCCTAAGAGGTAGGTAGCTGCGTACGGATTTCCCATGAAACCGTTGCGGTTGTAATGGTGGAACATTTTCAAAAGAGTCTGGATTATCACGTCGGGCCGCCCCGCCTTCTGTATGTGGACTGCAAAGGCTTCATCGGTGACAAATTCGGGAGTGACCTCACGATTGAACACTTCAGAGAAAATATATGTCATGTCGTCGAGCGACAAATTCTGCGGGCCGCAAATCTCGTATGTACCGTACTCGAATCCCGTTTCTGTCAGAGCGATTGCAGCAAATTCCGCTACGTCGTTCAGGTCAACCAAATTTATGCGGGTATCACCATTTGTAAAGAACTTCTGGTGAAACACATGTAATAAGCAAATTTTAAATGTACAAATTTGTAAGATGAACCCGAAAGAAGAGAAATCAAATTATAAGGTTGAACCGGTCACAAATTGTGACCGGTTGGATATGCCGGTGCGCATTGAGTCTCTCATACATATAATTAGAGACCAACAGGTGATGCTTGACTCTGAAACAACGGAAGACAAAAATAATAACTCAGTATGGCAAAGAAGTTGAGACCATAGCACCGATGATATTGTCGGTGAGTAGGGCAACAGATGTGCTGGCGTTTTATTCAGAGTGGTT
>OGHU01001028.1_pt1 | contig 17590 bp, 15 predicted proteins | sample 1571521 | NCBI WGS metagenome assembly OGHU01 (sample SAMEA2581963, study PRJEB24529) | metagenome | biome: Human gut stool | place: China | collected 2011 | reverse complement strand
TGTCGCAAGCGACCGCGCTCGGCGCGAGAATGTGCCAAGGCACATTCTTATTTACATATGGATTTACAAAAATAAATGAATGTTCTATACTTTATAAAAGGGTAGTACGCAAGGAGGAAGGTTAAAGATTATGACAGAATTTCTGCCGGGTATTTATAAGGTTCTTCAGAAAACAGATCGTGGCAATACCACGGAGATCAATATATTTATTATTCCTGGAAAAAAAGGGGAAAGAAGCCTGATGATCGATGCCGGGTTTCAGGATGAAAACTGTCTGGCACAGATGGAGGGAGTATTAAAAGAGCTGGATATTTCCTATGAAGATCTGGATGTATTTTTAACCCATAAACATCATGACCATTCAGGACTGGCAAGTGTGTATGCAGACCGTGGTGCTACCATTTATATGAACCCGTTAGAGGAACGCCACCATTATGACTGCCTGTTTTACAGCACCAAGAAAACGGATCCCCAAGAACAGGATAAAGTCCTTCATAGTGTAGGAGTTACAGAAGAGGGTACACCGGAAGTCTGGGATATGTTTGAACGGGTGAGAAAAGTAGTGGAAAATCACAATGGCTGGACCTATGAGGTGCAGGATTTCCCTTATAAGCCCATAGCACCGGGAGTTGTACTGCATTACGGTGACTACACATTTGAAACAATAGATCTGAAAGGACATACCTTTGGACAGCTGGGACTTTTCGACAAAGAGCATAAGATATTTTTCTGTGCAGACCAGGTGATCGATGGGATCGTTCCTATTGTTGCAACAACGTATCCGGATGAACATCTTTTAAGGGACTATTTTGTTTCTTTGGAGCGTTTCCACCACGAATTTAAGGATTGTCTGCTCCTTCCGGCACATGGAAAAGAAATTTCTGATGCAAAAAAAGTCATAGACCGTATTGTATTTTCCTATCTTGACAAGGTAGAGATCATGCATAATATCCTGGAACATTCCAGAAAAGCAAGGACGATCCGGGAGATCGCAACCATTGTCTACGGAATGCCTCATCCTCCGAAAGATACAGCAGAATTTATTAAATTAAAGATGATCATGAGCAAATGTTTCTCCTGCCTGGAATATTTAAGGGATGAAGATTTTGCAGTCCGTGAGGAAAAAGACGGGACCTTTTACTGGCGGCCATAATTTCTTTCAAATACAATGTCCGTGAAAAAGTACTTGCAATTCCATAAAAAAAGAGTATAGTTACTTAAAAATAGCTATTAAAACAACATAAGAAAGCAGAGTAGGTTTATGTGCGTTAAGTGCCGGCTGAACAGGGAGTTGTCAGTCAGACGAAAGGAATTTTGAAAGAAAAGGTTCCTGCGGTACATAAGCCGCATCCCGCTGCATCAGAGAAAATCTTGATTATCTCCGATTGTAGTATGAGGTATCTGCAAGGGAGGTAATTTTTTTATGGAAAGATTAGCAACTTTGTTTACCGGTTCCTTCAGACAGTTAAAACAGGTAAAAACGGTTACGGTATGTGCCATGCTTGGGGCTGTTGCCATTGTTCTCGGTTCATTAAGCATCGAGCTTGGAAGTACCCTGCGTATCGGTTTTTCCGGTATTCCCAATGAGATCGTCCACATGCTGTTCGGTCCTGTAGTGGGAAGCGTTTTTGCAGGCACTATGGATATTTTAAAATATCTGATCAAGCCTACGGGAGCATTTTTTCCAGGCTTTACGCTCATTGCCATGCTTGCAGGCCTGATCTACGGCAGCTTTTACTATAAGAAGGAATTAAATTTCTGGAGAGTGCTTGCAGCCCATATTACAGTGGCTCTGATCTGCAATGTGCTCCTTAATACCTGGTGTCTGTCCATTCTTTACGGAAAGGCATTTGCAGTGCTCCTTCCTGCAAGACTGGTAAAGAATGCGATCATGTGTCCTATCGATGCTTTTATTTTTTATCATATTGCCAAAGTTTTAGATGTAACAGGTGTATTTAAGATGATCAGAAAAGAATAAGATCTTAACTGAAAATAACTTTTGCGAAAAGACCTGAGGTTTGAATACTTCCGGTCTTTTTTTCATACATTGAAATAACGTACATTGGGGCAGTAAGGAGAGCCGGCTATGGACTTTCATATAAGCCAGTTTCTTTCACCGGGGAGAAAAGAATTTGTAAAAGGGACGCTGCTTCTTACAGGGGCCGGGCTTTTCTGCCGTGTTTTAGGCTTTTTTTACCGGATCTACATGTCACGTACCATAGGGGCAGAAGGTCTGGGACTTTACAATATGATCCACCCGCTGTTCAGTATTGCCTTTGCGGTTTGCGCCGGTTCCATCCAGACGGCTCTGTCCCAGTACATTGCCGCCAGCCGGGAAAAAGGACCGGCTGTTTTTAAATGCGGTCTGTTCCTGTCTCTAAGTCTTTCTGTGATCCCTCTTTTGCTGTTGTGGAAAGGAAAAATGTTTCTGGCTGGGAATATCCTTTCGGAACCCCAGGCAGCCCGTTATCTTCCGGTACTGGCAGTTTCCGTACCATTTGCCTGCCTCCATGCCTGCATCAACGGCTATTATTATGGAATGAACAAGGCACATATTCCGTCTTTTTCACAGATCGCAGAGCAGGTGATCCGTATGGGTGCAGTGTGGCTGTTGGTGGGGTATCTGGAAAAAAATGGAAAATCGGTTACAGTAGGTCTGGCAGTAGAAGGCCATCTGATCGGAGAAATGGCATCGGCAGCTTTTACATTTCTGGCGCTGTTTCTGGTGCCGCCGCAGAGGAAAGAGAGACAAAATGAAACACTGATAGGGGAAACAGGCAGGCAGAGGCGGGAGCAGAAGCGTGTTGAGAAAGAAAATGTCCTTGGAGATAACGCGGTATTTGCAAATCTGGGTTCGATCTTAATTTTGGCACTTCCTCTTATGGGCAACCGTCTGGTGTTAAATCTTCTTGGAAGTGCGGAAGCTATCCTGATCCTCAGCCGCCTGATCGATTATGGTCTGACCAACAAAGAAGCATTATCCATATATGGAGTACTTACCAGCATGGCGCTTCCCTTTATACTGTTTCCTTCGGCTCTTACGAACTCCATGGCAGTACTTTTACTTCCATCGGCTGCCAAGGCACAGGCGGAAAAAGACGAAAGCCGCATTTCTACCATGGTCACACTGTCTTTCCGGCACAGCTGTTACATGGGTATCCTGTGCATCGGTCTTTTTACCCGGTTTGGCAAAAGCCTTGGCACGATCATTTTCCATAATGAGCTGTCCGGCTCTTTTATTATGGTACTTTGCTGGCTCTGTCCGTTTATGTATCTGGCAACTACTATGGGAAGCATCCAAAATGGCCTTGGAAAAACGGGTATTACCTTCCTGCAAAATATGTTTGCCATGGGGATCCGTCTGGTATTTGTGCTGTTTGCAGTGCCGCTGTTTGGTATCCGGGGATATTTGTGGGGCTTTCTGGTCAGCGAACTGCTTTTAGCCTTTTTATGCTGTTTTTCTGTCCGCCGTCAGGTGGAATTTCACTGCAATATGGCAGACTGCGTTTTAAAGCCGGGGCTGGTGCTTTTGATCAGTCTGGGGCTTGAACTGGCCTCGTGTACAGCTATTCCTGTAACAGGCAGTTTTCTGGAAATAGTATTCCATATGGGTATAATAACCGTCTGTTATGGGGCATTTTTAGGGGTGATCCTCAGATAAAGGGGAGATAAACCAACTAACTTTGTATGAAATTAAAACAATCGGGTATTCACATTGAGTTTCATGGAATACTATGTTATAGTAAAGGGTAGCGATAAGGCAATTTTTTATAGAAGAAAGGCGGAAATATTATTATGGAAAAGCTGATTTATCTTGATAATGCAGCCACTACCAAAACAAGGCCGGAGGTTGTGGAAGCAATGCTTCCTTATTTTACAGAATATTATGGAAATCCATCTTCTGTATATACATTTTCATCAGAAAGCAAAAAAGCAGTTACCAATGCAAGAGAGATTATTGCAAAGTCTTTAGGCGCAAAGACAAACGAGATCTACTTTACAGCAGGCGGAAGTGAGTCTGACAACTGGGCATTAGTTGCTACAGCAGAGGCTTACAGCGCAAAGGGCAAGCACATCATCACCAGCAAGATCGAGCATCATGCCATCCTTCATACCTGCCAGTATCTGGAGAGCAGAGGTTATGAGGTAACTTATCTGGATGTAGATGAAAACGGTGTTGTTAAATTAGACGAATTAAAGAAAGCCATCCGTCCGGATACTATTCTTATTTCTATTATGTTCGCAAACAATGAGATCGGAACCATTGAGCCAATTAAGGAGATCGGTGAGGTCGCAAAAGAACACGGCATTTTATTCCACACAGACGCTGTACAGGCTTATGCCCATGTGCCAATCAATGTAGATGAGTGCCACATTGATATGTTAAGCTCCAGCGGCCACAAGTTAAACGGACCAAAGGGAATTGGTTTCCTGTATATCCGTACCGGTGTAAAGATCCGTTCCTTTATCCATGGCGGAGCTCAGGAGCGTAAGCGCCGTGCAGGTACTGAAAATGTTCCTGGCATCGTAGGTTACGGAAAAGCAGCTGAGATCGCTATGGCAAACATGGATGAGCGTATTGCAAAAGAAACTCAGTTAAGAGATTATCTGATCAAACGTGTAACAGAAGAGGTTCCATTTACCAGAGTTAACGGTTCCAGAACCAATCGTCTGCCAAACAACGTAAACTTTGCATTCCAGTTTATCGAAGGCGAGTCTTTACTGATCAAGTTAGACATGGCAGGTATCTGCGGTTCCAGCGGTTCTGCATGTACTTCCGGATCCTTAGACCCATCTCATGTACTGTTAGCCATCGGTCTGCCTCATGAGATCGCACATGGTTCCCTGCGTCTGACCTTAAGCGAAGAGAACACAATGGAAGAAATGAATTATGTAGTGGAGCAGATCAAGGAGATCGTTTCTTACTTAAGAGGTATGTCTCCTTTATATGAGGATTATATGAGACGCACAAAAGAAAAATAAGTATAGGTAAATAACCAACCATCAGGAGGAATTTTTTCATGTATTCAGAAAAAGTAATGGACCATTTTCAGCATCCAAGAAATGTGGGAGAAATAGAAGACGCCAGCGGTGTAGGAACTGTAGGAAACCCAAAATGTGGTGACATCATGCGTATCTACTTAGATATCGATGACAACCAGATCATCCGTGACGTAAAGTTTAAGACTTTCGGCTGCGGCGCTGCAGTTGCAACCAGCAGTATGGCTACTGAATTAGTAAAAGGAAAGACTGTTCAGGAAGCAATGGAAGTTACCAACAAGGCAGTTATGGAAGCATTAGACGGACTTCCACCAGTAAAGGTACACTGCTCCCTGTTAGCAGAAGAAGCCATCCACGCAGCTTTATGGGACTATGCTCAGAAAAACGGTATTAAGATCGAAGGATTAGAGCAGCCTAAGGAGAACATCGGCGAAGAGGAAGAAGAGGAAGAGTATTGAGTAGAAAAGTAGTAGTAGGCATGTCAGGAGGAGTTGACTCCTCCGTGGCAGCCTGGCTGTTAAAAGAACAGGGTTACGACGTCATCGGCGTGACCATGCAGATATGGCAGGATGAGGATACCCTGGTTCAGGAAGCAGAGGGGGGCTGCTGCGGCTTAAGCGCTGTAGATGATGCCCGCCGTGTTGCTATGGACTTGGGTATCCCTTATTATGTCATGAATTTTAAAAATGAGTTCCGCACCCAGGTCATGGATTATTTTGCTGCGGAATATATGGCAGGACGTACCCCAAATCCATGTATCGCCTGCAACCGTTATGTAAAATGGGAGTCTCTGCTTCGCCGCAGTCTTTCCATTGGAGCAGATTACATTGCTACCGGACATTATGCAAGGATCGAACAGCTTCCAAACGGCAGATATGCCATTAAAAAGTCAGTAACTGCAGCAAAGGACCAGACTTATGCCCTTTATAACCTGACCCAGGAGCAGCTTTCACATACCTTAATGCCAGTAGGAAACTATCACAAAGACGAGATCCGCGATATGGCGCAAAAACTGGGACTTCCGGTAGCTTCCAAGCCGGACAGCCAGGAAATCTGCTTTATCCCGGACCATGACTATGCATCCTTTATTGAAGAATACACAGGAAAGACCATGGAACCAGGCAATTTCGTAGATTTAGATGGAAATGTGCTGGGACGCCATAAAGGTATCTCCCATTACACCGTAGGCCAGCGAAAAGGTTTAAACCTTGCTATGGGATATCCGGTCTTTGTAGTAGCTATCCGCCCGGAGACAAATGAAGTTGTACTGGGAAATGGCCAGGATGTATTTACAGATGTAGTCCGCTGCAACAAGTTAAACTGGATGGCATTAGAAGGTGTTGGAGAGGAAGAGATTTCTGTCAATGCCAAGATCCGCTACAGTCACAAAGGCGCACCATGTAAGATCCGCCGGATCGGAGAAGACATGGTAGAATGCCGTTTTGAAGAGCCGGTACGTGCTGCAACACCTGGACAGGCAGTTGTATTCTACCAGGATGATTATGTAGCAGGCGGAGGCACGATCTTATGATAAAAAGAAGAGAAAAAGTCAGTGTAAAGGCAGCTGCCATTATCCTTGGAGCAGCGCTTTTGACAGCAGGCTGTTCCGGGTATCAGTCCAGCGAAGAACTGAGGAAAAATGCGGAAAACGTTCAAGCTGAAATTGTGCCTGGTGAGGAAAACGAAACTGAAAATGGTTCTGACGAAGCAATCGGCGAAAAAGCAGAAAAAGAAAACACGGAAGCATCTGTTAAACAGGGCAGCAATCCCACCGCAGAGATCATCCAAAGCGAAACGGAACGCACCACAGCCCCGGCGCCGGAATTTAAAGCAGTTTCCGATACCGTTTATGTAAAGACCAACGGCGGAAGTGTCCGTGTCCGTTCTTCCTGCGACACTTCAACCAGTGATAACATTGTAGCAAATGTTGGAAATACAACAAAACTTACCCGTACAGGTACCAGCGAAAAATGGGACAGAGTGGAATATGAAGGAAAGACCGTCTATATTTCTTCTGACTTTGTGACCACAGAAGTTCCAAAGGAGCCGGAGACAAGCGCAGCTTCTTCTAATGCAGCTGCAGATGGACAGGTAACATTAAATTCTTCCTGGAAATACGCGGATTTTGCCAAAATAAAATCCGGAGCAGCAGTCCTTTACCGCAGTACAGCTTCTGAAAAGAAGAATAAGGTGATCGCAGTGAACGCAGGTCATGGCACAAAAGGGGGAACTTCTGTAAAGACCCAGTGTCATCCGGATGGAACAGCCAAAGTTACAGGGGGTACTACAGGTGCAGGTGCTACTTCTGCAGTAGCTGTTTCCACAGGAATGACATTTTCTGACGGAACAGCAGAGAGCAAGGTAACACTGGCTATGGCAAAAGTACTGAAAGACAAGCTTTTGTCAGCGGGCTATGATGTACTGATGATCCGTGACGGGGAAGATGTGCAGTTAGACAACATTGCAAGAAGTGTGATTGCCAATAACGCAGCAGACTGTCATATTGCTCTTCACTGGGACTCTACAACCAGCAACAAAGGCGCATTTTACATGAGCGTTCCAGATGTGGCTTCCTATAAGAACATGGAACCGGTCAAGTCCCACTGGCAGCAGCACAACGCACTGGGAGCAAGCCTGGTAGAAGGCCTTAAGAGCGCAGGAGTGAAGATCTTTTCCGGAGGTTCTATGGCAATGGATCTGACACAGACCTCTTATTCTACCGTACCTTCTGTTGATATTGAGCTGGGAGACAAGGCGTCTGATCATTCACAGAGCACCTTAAACCAGTTAGGAGATGGCCTGGTAGCAGGTGTAAAAGCTTATTTCGGACAGTAGTATGTAACTTCCCGCATCCTGTGCGGGAATGGTGTAGTTGCTTTGCATGGGGAATGTAAAGTTAACGCTATATAGCAGAAAGGAGTTACGTTATGAGAAAGGTAAAACGTTTTGCAGCAATCGTCCTTACAGCAGCACTTTTAAGTCCTACGACTGCCTATGCAGGCAATGTGGAAGATGCCAAAGCTCTTTATGAGCAGGTAACAGAAAAGCAGAAATCCGTTACGGATATGAATGTTTATTATGATTATCAGATCCATCTTTCCGGCAGTGCCTTAGAAGGCGTGGAAGATCTCAGCAATATGCGTCTGGAAATGAATGTGCGGATGAACCATTTAACAGACATGGGAAATCTGCAGTACAGCAGTTACAGCCGTGCCACAGTACCTGGACAGGAACCGATGATCAGTACCATGTATTATAAAGATGGTACCTGCTACATGGAAACTGCCGGAACGAAGATCAAATATCCTATGGATCTGACACAGATGGCGGAACAGATCAGCAGTCAGACAATGATGCTGGCTTCAGGACAGGCGCAGGAAGATCTGATGACAGATTTCCGCCTGTGGACAGAGGGAGAAGACCAGGTAATTGGTTTTGTGATCCAGGGAAGCAAGATGACCGATTATATGGATCAGTTATTCGGCAGTCTGGGAATGGGAAGTGCCCTGCTTTCTGAAAGCGGCATCACCATGAAATTTTCAGATATCCCATGTGAATATGTAGTAGATCCAAACGGTGACTGCATTAAAATGCGTATGAAGATGAACATGGAAATGGGAGTAGAAGGAAAGAATATTGCCATTGACATGGACGGGGATGTAGGAATTGCAGATCCAGGCAGTCCTGTAGAGATCAATTTCCCGAATTTAAGTGAATATAAGGATATGTCAGAGGCTTTTGCAAGATAAACAGGCCTGGTGATTGCGTCCTTTCGGGGAATGTGGTACAATCATACCCAATGAAGCAGATGTTTTTCTGAAAATTGCAGGAAAACATTAAAGTAGCAAAGGAGATTAAAACTGGAATGAGTGAGACACCGAATACAATTACGGCCATTAAGAAGGAACTTCTTATGCGCCTTGGACATGATGCAGATATTTTCGCCCTGATCTCTCTGTGTACAAGAGAGCCATACGTAGTATGTGATGAGGAGACCTTTGATGATGAGGTATTCTTATTCCTGGACGAAGAAGAAGCAAAAAAAGAAGCTGCAAAACTGGCAGAGGAGAAAGTACCTGTTACAGTTGCCAAGATCAATGGAAAAGATATGCTGGTATTCTTTACCGGTCTGTATACACTGGGTGTAAATGCCCTGGTGGTAACTGACAAGGGAGAGAAGGCTTCCATGCAGATAAGCGACATTGTAAAGCGCAAATCCCCGGAAGATATGCCACAGGGAACTGTATGGGTAGAAAATCCGGCCTTACATCTGACAGCTGCTTATCTGGCACAGGAAATGCGCCGTCCGGCTGCATCTGCAGATAAGGAAAGAATGGCTGAATTAAACGAAGAGCTGACTGCTGACTTTAAGAAGGGAACCTTTATTTTTGCCCTGCAGAAAGAAGAAAAGGGTATTCCGTTAGTAAAGTTAAAAGACGGACAGCTGTATCAGCCTGCATTTACTGATATTTTAGAGTTCCAGAAATTTAACCGTGAGAACAAGATGCGCCCGGTTGTAGTAGAAGCTGCCAAAGTACCAACTGTACTGGCAAATGAAGCACAGGGCATTATCTTAAATGTAATGGGTGTAAACCTGCCTTTAACTGTTTCCAGACCAAAGGTACAGGCTGCAGAACCTAAGCGTACCATTCCGGTTCCGGTAGAAGAGATCAACAAAGCACTTGAAAAATAAATTCAGGTTTTTGTTTCATTGATGAATGTTCAGCCAAAAAGGGACTGCCGTATATTCTTGTATGCGGCAGTCCTTTATGACTATAGGAGTTTTACTGTTTCAGGAGGTGTTTTATGGGCGGACAGGAGCCGGTTAAAACAGAAAAATATTTCAGCACAGGTCTGCTGGCCCACGTAGATGCAGGAAAGACCACACTTTCAGAGGCACTTTTATATCTTACCGGTGCCATACGGAAAATGGGAAGAGTGGACGACCGGGATGCATTTCTTGATACCTATGAATTAGAGAGAGAACGCGGTATTACCATTTTTTCAAAACAGGCCATATTTGACCTTGGGGATACCCATGTAACCCTGCTTGATACACCGGGACATGTAGATTTTTCCGCGGAAATGGAGCGTACCATTCAGGTTCTGGATGCAGCGATCCTGGTAGTAAGCGGTGCAGACGGAGTACAGGGACATACAAGAACGGTATGGAGATTGTTAAAACGTCATCACATTCCTGTATTTTTATTTGTAAACAAAATGGATCAGTCCGGCTGTGATGCGGCTGCTCTTATGAAGGACCTGAAAGCAGGTTTAGATGAAAACTGTGTGGATTTTGGCGGCTGGTCCGGTGAAAAAGGAGAATGGGATCCTGAAAAAGAGGATACAGATACCTTTTATCAGGAGCTGGCAGTCTGTGACGAGGCAGTGATGGAAGCCTATTTTGAAAATGGTTCCATAGGATCAGATGAGATCGGCCGTTTAGTCCGTGAACGAAAGGTATTTCCCTGCTATTTTGGTTCTGCCTTAAAATTAAAGGGTGTGGAAGAACTGTTAGCAGGCTTTCAGCGCTATGGGATGGCAAAAGGGGAAAGGAAAACGGAAAAAGACAGTCCTTTTGGAGCAAAAGTATTTAAGATATCCAGAGACAGTCAGGGCAACCGCCTGACCCATTTAAAAGTCACCTCCGGTGTGCTGAAGGTGAAAGATGCCTGGGGGGAAGAAGAAAAGGTCAACCAGATCCGTATTTATTCCGGGGCCAAATTTGAAAGTGTAAAAGAGGCTCCTGCAGGCTGTATCTGTGCAGTGACCGGCCCTATCCATACCCATCCGGGACAGGGAATTGGCAGTGAACCGGCATCAGAACTGCCTATGCTGGAACCGGTTCTTACCTACCGCATCCTGCTGCCGTTTGACAGTGATGTACATAAATGTCTGCAGCAGTTTAAGCAGTTAGAAGAGGAAGAACCGGAACTTCATGTTCTCTGGAACGAAGAACTGGGAGAGATCCAGGTACAGCTTATGGGAGATGTACAGATCGAGATCTTAAAGCATATGCTGGAAGAGCGGTACGGTCTGTTGGTAGGCTTTGATACAGGAAATATTGTATACAAAGAGACCATTTTAAATACAGTAGAGGGCGTAGGGCATTTTGAGCCGCTGCGTCATTATGCAGAGGTGCATCTGCTGTTGGAACCGGGAGAGGCCGGAAGCGGGCTGCAGTTTGATACGGTGTGCAGTGAGGATGTATTGGAACGGAACTGGCAGAGGCTGATTCTGACCCATCTGGAAGAGAAGATCCACAGAGGTGTGCTTACAGGAGCGGAGATCACAGATATGAAGGTGACTTTGCTGACAGGGCGTGCCCATATGAAGCATACAGAGGGCGGAGATTTCCGTCAGGCTACTTACCGGGCGCTGCGCCAGGGACTGATGCAGGCGGAAAGCCAGCTGCTGGAACCGTATTATGGATTTACACTGGAACTTCCCTCTGAAAATCTGGGACGGGCCATGGCGGATATGGACCGGATGTTTGGAACCTTTGAGCCGCCTGTGACTACGGAGGACGGTGTTCTGTTAACAGGAAAGGCGCCTGTTGCCTGTCTGCGTGATTACCAGAGAGAGGTGATCGCCTATACAAAGGGCAGAGGTCACTTAAGTCTCTGGTTTAAGGATTATGAACCATGTCACAATGCAGAAGAGGTGATCGAGGCAGCCGGTTATGATCCGGAGGCAGATCTGGAAAATACAGCCGACTCCGTTTTCTGCTCCCACGGAGCCGGATATCTGGTGCCATGGTACCAGGTGAAGGAATATATGCATGTGGAAAGTCCGCTGGAGAAGCTGGGGCGGCGAGCAAATGGGGAGAATGATACTGAAGGGGGCATGCAGGGAGATATGGGCCGGTTTGCTGGTGATGCAGGTATTGGTTCAGGTGCGAATGGCTCTTCCTCTGGTGTTGGAGGCGGCAGACCTGTGTCTGGCAGTGCTGTTTCAACGTCTGGTTCGTCCACATCTGCATCAGCAGCTGGAAAACGACAGGGAGGTTCCGGTCCTGGCACCTCCTGGAGTGATGACAAAGAACTGGAAGAGATTTTCAACCGCCGTTTCGGTGCAGGAAAATGGCGCAGCAGACCGGATACACAGAGTAGTCCCACTGCCCCGAGGACCAGAAATTATTCTGCAAACATACCCTTAAAGGCGAATGAAACAAAGAAGCCGGAAGAGGAAGAATATCTCCTGGTAGACGGCTACAACATTATTTTTGCCTGGGAAGAGCTGCGGGAACTTTCCAAAGTAACCATTGACGGAGCCAGACAGAAACTGATGGATATTTTATGCAATTATCAGGGATATAAAAAATGTACCCTGATCCTGGTATTTGACGCCTATAAAGTGACAGGAAATACCGGCGAAGCCATCGATTACCACAATATCCATGTAGTGTATACAAAAGAAGCGGAAACTGCCGACCAGTACATTGAAAAACTGGCCCATAAGATCGGACGCCAGTACAATGTAACCGTAGCTACTTCTGACGGACTGGAGCAGCTGATCATCTATGGACAGGGCTGTCATCTGATGTCAGCCAGAGACTTAAAAGAAGAGGTTGCCTGGGCTAATGAGCAGATCCGGGAAGAAAAGGCAAAACTGGAAAAATCTGGGAAAAATTATCTGTTCCATGGTGCAGATGAAGAACTGGCGGCATATTTAGAAGACGTCCGTCTTGGCAGGAGAGAATAGAAATGCTTTACACATATCCACATTATTATAGAAAGTTTCAGTGTATTGCCTCAGAATGTGAGGATACCTGCTGCGCAGGCTGGGAGATCATGATCGATGACAAGGCGCTGGAAAAATATAAAAAGGCAAAAGGTCCTGTTGGAAACAGGCTGAAAAATTCCATTAACTGGAAAGAAGGCTCTTTTTTGCAGTATCATCACCGCTGTGCCTTTTTAAATGATGAAAATTTATGCGACCTGTATACAGAAATGGGACCGGACAGCTTATGCCGCACCTGCCGCATGTATCCCCGCCATGTAGAGGAATTTGAAGGCAGCAGGGAGTATTCTCTCTGTCTTTCCTGTATGGAGGCAGCGAAGATCATTCTTGGCTGTGAGGAAAAGGTGCAGTTCCTTACAAAAGAAGATGAAAAAGAGGAAACTTATGAGGATTTCGACTTTTTCTTATATACCAAGCTGATGGATGCCAGGGACCTGATCTTTAAGATCTTACAGGACAGAAGCCTGGATATGCGGCTTCGCATGGCAGAGGTTCTGGCATTAGCCCATGATCTGCAAAGAAGAGTGCGGGACAATGTGCTTTACCAGACAGATGCTTTATTTGAAAAATATAATAGTTCCAGAAGAGATGGTTATTTCAAAGAAAAACTGGCGGGAATTACAGGATACAGCCGTTATGAAGTAATAAAAGCGATCATGGATCTTTTAGAAAAAATGGAACCGCTAAATCACCAGTGGCCGGAGTACAGAGATGAATTAAAAGTCTGTCTTTTAGGTGATGGGGAAGCAGCTTACGAAGAGATGAGAAAAGCCTTTTTCCAAAGCCCGGAAGCAGAAAAAATGAACCTCTGGACAGAACAGCTGATGGTGTACTTTGTATACACCTACTTCTGCGGTGGCGTATACAATGAAAATCCCTATGGAAAAATGAAAGCCGCCATCGTATCCACCATTATGATCCAGGATATGATGATGGTCCACTGGAAAAAACATGGTACACTGACTTTAAAAGAGGTAGCAGATGTAGCCCACCGTTATTCCCGTGAGATCGAGCATTCCGATGAGAATAAGGGACTGTTGGAAGAGACGTTGACCCGCGAAGAAGAGTTTCGTTTGAGGGCACTGCTTGCGGCTTTATGAAAATAGGTATATAATGAGTGAAGGGAAAAACAAGCGGCTGCGAAGCAGACATTTGTTGCCAAGCATATCGAGGAGGCGCCTGTGACGCGTCCGCTGATTTTTCATGAGCCATTAACGAATGAACCGTCTGCGTCAGCAGATAGTAGAGCGCGATAGTGCGTGTTCATGAGTGAACAAATGAGATAGAAAATTAAAGGAGAAGATACAAATGAGTGAATGTTCCCATAACTGTGGTACCTGCGGCGAAAACTGCAGCAGCCGTACCCAGGATAAAAAAAGCTTTCTGGAAGCGCTGGCACCGGAAAGTTCTGTAAAAAAAGTAATTGGTGTTGTCAGCGGTAAAGGTGGTGTAGGTAAATCACTTGTTACCTCCATGATGGCAGTAAGCATGAGCCGCAAGGGCAAACATGCAGCAATTTTAGATGCGGATATTACCGGTCCGTCTATTCCTATGGCATTTGGCGTTGCCCATGAAAAAGCAGGTGTTTCCGAAGACGGAAAACTGATGATCCCTGCAAGATCCTTAGAGGGTGTAGATATCATGTCTGCCAACCTTCTGTTAGACCATGATACCGATCCTGTCATCTGGAGAGGTCCTGTGATCGCAGGCGCTGTAAAGCAGTTTTGGACTGAGACACTGTGGAAAGATGTAGATTACATGTTCGTAGATATGCCTCCGGGCACTGGCGATGTTCCGTTGACTGTATTCCAGTCACTTCCTGTAGATGGTATCATTATCGTTACCTCTCCTCAGGAACTGGTAGGAATGATCGTAGCCAAGGCAGTAAATATGGCAAAGAAGATGAATGTGCCGATACTTGGTATTGTAGAAAATATGAGCTATCTGGAATGTCCTGACTGCGGAAAGCACATTAATGTATTTGGTGAGAGCCATACAGAGCAGGTTGCAGAAGAATACGGCTTAAAGCTGTTAGCCCAGATCCCGATCGATCCAAAGATCGCCCAGATGGTAGATGGCGGTCAGGTAGAATATATTGAGATGCCATGGTTTGAGGAAGCTGTAAAGGCAGTGGAGAACCTGTAAACACAGGCGGAAAGTGGTGACACGATGAATATCAATCTTAATCCTAACAGTGAGCTGAACCAGTCCATTGTCAATGTGCCGGATGTGGTCCAGGTCCCGGATGTATGGATCAATGAAGCAAGACAGTTTAGGATGGCAATGATGATGTATGCCTGTGCCATCCGTGAAGTAAAGACAAAATTAGAAGTACTCAATGATGAATTATCCATTAAAAACCAGAGAAACCCCATTGAAATGATCAAATCCCGTGTAAAGAAGCCTATGAGTATCTTAGAGAAGCTTCAGCGCCGGGGGCTGTCGGTATCGGTGGAGTCTATGGTGAAAAATCTGGATGATGTGGCAGGTATCCGCATTATCTGTTCTTTTGTAGATGATATTTACGAAGTAGCGGAAATGCTGGTGCGCCAGGATGATGTAACTGTTATTGCGATTAAGGATTATATTAAAAATCCAAAGCCAAACGGCTACCGCAGTTACCATATGATCATTGAGATCCCGGTATTCTTCTCAGACAGTAAGAAGCCCATCCGCGTAGAGGTACAGATCCGTACCATCGCTATGGACTTCTGGGCAAGTCTGGATCATCAGTTAAAGTATAAAAAATCCTTTGTGGACTTAAATGGTGAGATCAGCGGTGAATTAAAACAGTGCGCTGATGTGATCGCCCAGACGGACAACAAGATGTTAGAGATCCGAAAGAGGATCGAAGCCCAGGGTGTGACTGTATCAAGGGATTAATACTCATAAAAAGACAGGGTTTGCGTAATGCAAAACCCTGTCTTTTTATACAGGGCCATGGCCGGGAGATTTTCTGAGGAAACCTGAAGCTTTATGGTCTTAAAGCCTTTTTTTGCCAGCTGGGGAAGGAGGACAGATAAAAAGGCAGTGCCTAAATGTTTATTTCTAAGTTCCGGGAGAACTTCAAGGCTGTATAAATAGACAGAGTTTCCCTGGGGTTCAAGAAAACAGGTGACTTCCGGTGCGGTCAGATTTTCTGCAGTATTCTGTGTTAGAAGGCTGCGGCTGCCAACAGCCTGCCAGGCTGTGCTGCTAGTATTTTCCAAAATCCGGCAGTAAAGCATATCTGCTGTTTTTTCATTTGCCATTGTTTCAAATCCCGTTAATTCCCGCTCCATCATATATTCATCCCAGGCATGCTCTGCCCCAATATGTTCCAGGACATTTTTCCACAGTTTATTTTCAGTACCACAGGAAAAATACACAGAGCCTTCTCCTGGAATTTGGTCTTCTTCACAGGCAGCAGCCAGGATAGAAGAAAAAATTCCCTTTTTACGAAGATCCGGGTGCACAAAAGGCACACATTCAAAGCTGTCATCTCCTGTCTGGTATACAGCCATACAGCCGGACAGGTACGTTTTAGAGACCGGGCATGATTTAGAAATCAGGTCCGGATCAGAAGCTGCAAACCACCAGCCGTCAGCATCCAGTATATCTGTAAGCGCTGGCGTGATACCCCAGGATCCGGTATTATCTGTAGAGGCTGCCATGGATGCACACAAAAGCTGTTCTATATATAATTGGTCTGATGAATTTAAGTTATCTTTAAAGAAAATGTCCATGAAATAAGCTCCCAATATAGTTTTTATAATGTTTTTATTGTAATCCAATGGTTTTCAGGGCGCAACCACTGTTAAATGCCCGGATTGTATTTTTTGTGTATTTCCGGCATTATCTCTTGAATATGAAAAAACGCAGTGGTAGAATAATCCAGAAAAATTTAACGGACGCAAAAGAAAAAATATTGTCATCCGCTAAAACATCAGGAGGAAAACAAAGATGAAATACGTAAGACAGATCGGTATTATCCTGGGTATCACTCTGGCTGGAGAATTTTTAAACCAGATCCTGCCCCTTCCTGTTCCGGCAGGTGTATACGGTCTTTTTCTTATGCTGGCAGCCCTTATGTCAGGTGTTGTGAAAATGGAAAGCGTAGAAGGAACCGGCAATTTTCTTATGGATACCATGTCCATGATGTTTGTACCGGCAACTGTAGGCATTCTGGAGTGTGCAGATGAGCTGAAAGCCGTTCTTATTCCATTTCTGATCATTATCGCAGTTTCTACTGTTGTAGTAATGATCGTTACCGGAAAAGTGGCACAGTTTATGATGGAATCAGCAGAGAAGAAAAAGGAGAAATGATCAAATGAGTACATTAAGAGAGATCCTGGGAAATTCCCAGTACTGGGGACTTACCTTAAGTATAGCGGCTTATCTGTTTGCCTGCTGGCTGAAACAGAAGACAAAGCTTGCCTTTTTAAATCCGATCCTGGTATCTGTTATCGTGATCATTGCATTTTTACTGGGAGTAGGAATTGATTATGATACATATAATAAAGGAGCATCTTATTTAAGCTGGCTCCTTACACCGGCAACTGTATGTCTGGCGATCCCGCTGTATAAACAGCTTCATCTGTTAAAGAAGCATGGTGCAGCTGTTGCAGTAAGCATTACTTCCGGCGTTGCCACCAGTGCAGTGAGTATTTTCCTCATGTGCCGTGTTCTGGGACTGTCCCATACCCATTATGTAACACTGCTTCCAAAGTCCATTACAACAGCCATTGGAATGGGCGTCAGTGAAGAAGCAGGCGGTATTGTAACACTGACTGTTATCAGTATCATCATCACCGGTGTTTTAGGAAATATGGTTGGCGAGACCGTACTTAAACTTGCAAAGATCGAC
>OGHU01000977.1_pt1 | contig 18232 bp, 9 predicted proteins | sample 1571521 | NCBI WGS metagenome assembly OGHU01 (sample SAMEA2581963, study PRJEB24529) | metagenome | biome: Human gut stool | place: China | collected 2011 | reverse complement strand
TAAGGCTGGTAAGGCAACAATCACAGCTAAGATTACCGTTGGTAAGGATTCAGCTGAAACTACTAAGGATGTAGAAGTAAAGAATGTTATTTTGAAGTCCGTTGCTCAGAAGAAGGCTTCACAGATTGTAGCAACATTCGCTGGTGATACTTCTAAACTTGATAAGAAGGATATCACTATTACAAATACAGCTAACAATGTTGTATATCCTGTAAAAGCAATCAGCGTTGCTGCTGACAAGAAGACAGTTAAAATTGATACTTACTCTGAGATGAATGATGCAAAAGAATACTCTGTAAAGTATGATGGAACAGAGGTCACATTTACTGCTACAGATGGTACTGTTGCAGATGTTGGTGTAAGCACAACAACAATCGTTAAGGGCACAGCTGGAACAGAAGTAAAGGCTCAGTTCCTTGACAAGAATCAGGTAGTTGTAAAAGAGTTTACTCTTTCTGATGCAAGCAATGATGGATCTGTAGATTTTAACTTTACAGAGAATAAGGGTTACACAGATGGAAACAAACTTGTATTATTAAATGTTGGCGATACTGCTACAGCAGAGGTTACATATCATACAAACAAGTATGATCAGACAACTGGTGCTGAGACTGGCAAGATCACAAAGAAGTTTACAATTACAGCTGTTGAAGATGATGCAACACTTTCAAACTTCAACTACACAATCAATGCAAAGAATACACAGGTAAACTGGAATATTGATGTTAAGACTGATAATAAACTTGCTGTAAAAGATACTGCATATGCATTTTTCTATATCAAAAATTCCAGTGATGCTGATGTGACATCACAGTACAGTGTTGAGTCCAGCGATAAGAGTGTTTTACTTCTTGACAAGACACCTCTTACATCTGCTGGTGATGCAAAAGGATCTACTGGAGTTGCTGTAACAGGTGTTAAGGCCGGAACTGCTTATATCAATGTTCTTAATTCAGATGGAAAAGTTGTTAAGTCTTTACCTGTAATTGTTCAGGAAACCAGAAAGCTTACAAACCTTAAGTTTGATGCAATGACTGTTAATAACAATGCAACTGGTAGTTCAAGACAATTGCTTACATCTGATAGTGAAACAATTAAAGCATATGATCAGTACGAGAGCCAGATTTCTATCAGTACAGTTGACAATGAAGTATTAAGTGCTCCTTCAGCTGAGACAAACCATAAGAAAGGTACTACGAATTTCCCTGTAACTTATACAACAACAGGAAGTATGATTACGGTTAATGCTTCGGGCTTAGCAGAAGGATCTTATCAGGTAAAACTTACTGCACATACTACTGATGGAAAATGTGATACTAATGCAACTGTATCTCGTGTATTGACAGTAAATGTTGTAAATGTAACAGATACTCCTTCTACTGCATCTTACAGACTTTCTGTATCAGATCAGAAAGCAGATCTTGCGATTGCATCTGACGCTGTTGCAGCTGATTTTGCTAACAAAGCCATTTCAACATCTGTAAGTGAGTACCAAAAGGGTGCGAAGGTAAGCGTTGTTTCTAATGCAGCTATTACAATTAAGAATCCAGATGGAAAGGTTGTTGGTCAGAATGGTAGTATGTCTCTTTACAGTTTAAATTCTACTGTAAATGCATACGAACTTGCAACAGATATTAAAGCAGGAACATATTCTGTATCCGCTACTGCAACAATTGGTGGTGTTGATAAGAAATTTAATACTACATTTGTATTAGACAATACTCAGACAAAAGCTATCGCGAAAATTGATACTAAGGCTGCAAGTTCTCAGACAGCTACTAGAGATGCTGCAGCTGATGCTGTTGCTTTACTTACAGAGTTAAATAATTCTGATAAGTTTAGTTATACTTATGACGGAATAAAACAGAATTTCAGTATCGTAAGTGCTGATGCTAAAGAGAATGGAAAGGCTCTTTATATCACATCTGTTAAGGTTGTTGTTGTAAATGATGCTGGTGCTTCAATTGTAGTAGAGTGCCCTATTAACACAGCATTTACTTTAAAATAAGTCGATTCGGTCGATTCGTTTTAAATGAAAAAATACAAGGTCGGAACATTTGTTCCGGCCTTGTTTGTTTAGGAGGGAAAACGATTATGTATATAAAAAAGGGGTCAAAAACAACACATATTATATTTACAGCATTGTTGATTTTAATATTGACCTTCTCATTCTATCAACCAATGGAAACTTATGCTGCAAATAAGACATTGGTTTATGAGCAATCAAAAAATGCAGATATATTGGCAAGTAATAAATATTCTATCAAATTGTATGTAACTGCTGATCTTGAAATTAATGTTTTTGTTCCAGCTCCTATTGGTGTCACTTTCACCATTAAAAACAGTTCTGGAAAAGTAGTTGGCAATCCCATGGTATTAACAAATTATGACGACTCATGGATATTAGATGGACGTGGATGGTATACATACAAGTACGTCGTTAATCAATTAAAAAAAGGAAGTTACTCTGTTGAGTATGTATTTGATCAGGAAACTAAATTTGATGCCAAAATTGTACAACTTTCGAATAATGTCAGTTTAAGCAGCAATAAATTATCCATCACTAAAGGATTTGTTAAAACACTTAAAGTAAACAATGGAGTTGCTACCTCCTGGACTTCAAGCAATTCTTCAGTTGCTTCTGTAAATAGGAAAGGAAAAATTACTGGTAAAAAAATTGGAACAACAACGGTTACTGCACACTTAAGTGACGGAAAATCCTTAAAATGTAAAGTCACAATCAAAGCAAATGAGTATTCAGGTAAGAAAATTACCATAGAGGATTCCGGAATCAATGAATATACAATTCGTGCATATCATGCAGCTTATCAAGCAAATGGAAATATGGTTATAAAATTTAGAATTGCCAACGGTACGAATAAAAAAATCACCGCTATTCCGAAATTTCATGTTTCTGTAATCAATCAAAAAAATAAAGGAATAGCTTCTTATTCCAATAATTCTTTTAAAGTAAATGTTCCAAAACACTCTGTAAAAGAATATTCAATTACCATTAAGAAAAATTCTATTTCTGGTGGAAAGGCGGATTTAAGAAATACGAATATTGAGATTTCTGGTGAACGAGTAAAATTATAATTGGATTATAAATTTTTTCAAAAGAAAAGGGCATCGCACTAACTAGGTTAGTGCGACAGCCCCTTTTTAAAATAAACTTTTCAAATAATCAATAAGGATTATTTTACTGAGAAGTATCCAGTAATATCCGGAACCTCTACAGCAAGCCATACCCCTCTTACAGATGTAAGCTATGTTGTAAAGAAAGCTGATGGAACTGTTATCTATAGCGATGGTGTAGCCGGAGTCGCAGCAAAGACTAATAATGCATTTGTAAACTCAAATGGTGCATTATCTATCGAAGCTGTAACAGCTACTACCAATGGAGATGGAGATCCACTTCTTATTAAAAATCTTGAGGCTGGAACATATACTGTATATGCAGAAGGTAAAGATAATGTAGATAGTAATGTTGTTCCAAAAATTACAACAACATTTACTATTAAAGACACACAGGCTAAAGCAACTGTAGATACAAAACACAATAGTGTAGATGCAAGAACTACTTCTGGTTCTGCTATAAGTGCTGTTTTAGCTGATTCTGTAGTTGTTAAGTATGGTGATTATACTTATACAAATGTAAAGGATTATACAGATACACATACAGGTCTTGATGTTGCAACTTACGAAGTCGTAAAGAACAACGGATATACTGTTAAGTTTACAAATGGTCAGACAGAGAGTTTCCTTACAAGCGGTGAAGGATTTACCGTTACAAAAGTTACTGTTTGGGTAAATGCCGGTATTTTAAAAATCCCTCTGTGCAATGCACAGAGGGATTTTATTATTTAGATGAATAATTCAATCTAAATTATTTTACTGTAATTGATTTAATTAAATTTACATCAATATCAATGTTAGTATAAACATTAGGAGATACTTCAATCTTAAGAGTTAATTTAGAAACATTAAAATATGTTCCATTAACTTTAACGGAATCACTGGTAACTTCTCCCCTAACATTGTCATTAACTTTGTATTCTACAATATTAGCAGCTAAACCATCAGTCTTATTATCGACATCACTACGATCAGTGTATACTTTGTCGCCATATGTTATAACAAGTGCCTGACCTAAGGCAGCAGATACGGTATTGTAAGCTGCATCAACAGTTTCAGCTTTTTGCTCTACACCAGCAGCTGCCTGAGAATCCTTAATAGTAAAGCTTGTTGTCATTGTAACCTTTGTATTAGCGTCCTTCTGATATACAGCTGTAACATCATACTTACCAGCAGCAATATTCTTTGTTGCAGTAATTGCAGAACCAGAAGTTGAAGTTGAAGTAGTTAATGCATCAAAAGTTAATACACCAAAAACATTTTTAGTAAAGGCACCCTTAGATACTACAGTTGCAGCAGTATCGTCATAAACTACTTTACCATCTTTGTCTTTTACAACATATTTGGTAGTAGTTTCTCTTGTAACATCAGTACCGTCATTCATTCCGATCATAGAAACTGTAACTGTCTGGTCTTTTACATCTTTTCCAACAACGATATCTGCATTGTCATTAGCTACATCTAATCTCCAAGCTGTAGCTGTAGTGTTTGTTGCTTCTTTTACTGTAACACTAACTGTCTTTGCAACAACTTCCTTGCCATCTTTCTTGTAAGAAATCTTGTATACATAATTTCCTTTTTCTGCAGAATTTTTAAATGTAACTGTCTTATCATTATCATATGTATAATAATTAGCTCCTGAAATATCAGCAGGAACCTTTCCAGATACATCTGTAGATAAGCATTCTACATTAAGAGTTGCTGAAATATCATCTCCATACTGATCCTTAACAGTTGCCTTTACAGCCTTTGCATCACCGGTAAGACTTCTTGATACAGTTACACTGTACTTATCTAACTCAAGAGTTGCTACGGTTCTCTCAGCACCAATTTCGATAGCAACAGATCCAACAACCTTATCATCTTTTTTAATAAGGATATAAGCTGTACCACTCTTTAATGCTGTAACATTTACTTTCTTTGAGCCTAAAGAAGATGTAGCTAACATAAGAACTGTTTTATCAGAAGTTTCTACGGAATACTTAGCATATTCAGAACTAGAAATTTCTTTGCCGTTTGCATCCTTAATTTGGAAGAATACAGCCTTATTAGGATCTTTTACTGCAATTTTCTTTGTATCTTTAGCCTTATCAAATGATGCTTTAGTATTATCATCAATTCTAGCATCAAAGCTATTTACAACAGCCTGATCAACTGCGGTAATTGTAACTTTGTTTGGTCCAATATTTCCTTCTGGCTTACCATTCTGGTCATACTTACCTGTCTTGTATGTGATGGTTGCTTCAGCAGTATCACCAACTTTATTTAAATAAAGCTTAGATCCACTTGTATAACCATTTCCCTTGGTATCAATTGTGAAGTCATAAGTAGCATCAGATGAAGGATAAGATACTTCTTTAACAATAACACCATTAGCGTCTTTAGATACTAACTTAACTTCCGTCTCAGTAGCTGCAGGAATTGTCACATTGTCAAGACCGATAGAAGCAACCTTTCCGTCAGAAGCTACGAATGTCTTTGTGATTCCATCAAGAGTCACATCATATGTAGCAGCATCCTTTAATTCACTGAACAGAGTTAATGTAACCTTAGAAGCATCCTTAGAATCAACAGATACCTTAGATACTGGATAAACAACGTTTGTTGTCTCGTTCTTTACTACGAAATCAGTAGGCTTAAGATTCTTTGTATTACCAGTAACAGTAGCTGTAAGCTCTGTCAACTTGTTCTGTGCTACAGTAGAAAGAACATAGTTCTTAACTTCTACATCCTTAGTAGTTGTAGCTGAATCCTTACCAACGGTAATCTTAGCTGTGATTGTTGCCTTACCAGCCTTAACACCAGTTACTGTACCGTCAGCTGCTACTGTTGCAATAGAATCATCGCTTGATGTGTAAGTAATCTTAGCTCTTGAAGAATTTTTCTTAGTATTTGTTAACTTAGTTGTGTTTCCAATAGCTACTACTGAATCTCCAGATAAAGCAACGCCTACCTTAGCAACTTTCATTGTGTAAGTAAGTTTCTTTGTCTTTGTTTTAGCACTCTTCTTTGTAGAAGTCTTGTAAGTTACCTTAACCGTAACTTTAGCGGTACCTGGCTTAACACCTGTAACCTTAATCTTCTTTGCTGCTGTCTTCTTAACAGTTGCAACAGACTTCTTGCTGCTTGTTGCAGTTACTTTAACTGACTTCCAAGACTTTGGAGTTTTAACTGTAACTGTCTTGTAGCCCTCAGAATAAACTGTGGCTTTTGTTGCGCTAAGCTTTGCTGTAGAAGCTGCCTGTGCGTTTGTAGCAGGAACTGCTGTTACAACCATAGCTGCAGCGAGAGCAAAAGCTAACACTTTTTTGCTTGATTTCATGTTTTTTCCTCTCTTTCTTTTTGACTAACTTCCATCTCTTCTACTCGTTTAACCCTGCACGTTTAAGTTCCTTCATCTTCTCTTCCAAACCGCTGCGGACGATTTTTCCAATCCAATGTTCTCGCTAATTGCCTCCACTGACCTTCCTCGGTCTTACTGTTAAGTCCATCGTCAGTTTCATCTGCAGACACACAAATCATAAATGACCAGAAACTTTCGCACATCAGACGTCGGCGTAGAGTGTGATATCAACGTTGATTGTCCAGCATCAAGATCAGCAAGCTGAGGTTCCGATGACTTATATTTCTAATATGTATCTGTAATTGTAAGGTCTGTCTGGAACAAGTTCCAGTTTCCATAGCCTCGATAGTAGTTCATCACTTGTCGTACTATTTATAGTACTCTTTTAACTACTCTACGTGACAATCATACACCAAGTATTGTATCTTTGCAACACCAAAATTACATTTTATTGAAAAAATTCTTTAATATTTTCTTAAGCATTTAAGAGTTTTTTCACTTTTTTCTATTATTAAAACTATTTCACGCGTAGTTCGAGTGAAACTACGCGTGAAGATAAACAATTCTATTTAAAGTAAGCAACTCCGGATTCGAAGATCTTCATATCCTGCTCTCCGTAGATGTTCATGGCAACGGCCTCACCGCGGCGCTCGCTGTGTGCCATCTTTCCGAGTACACGTCCATCCGGACTGGTGATACCCTCGATCGCCATGTACGAACCATTGACATTCCACTCTTCATCCATGGTTGGCTCGCCGGCTTCATTGACATACTGGGTGGCAACCTGTCCGTTTGCAAAAAGCTTGTCCAGCCATTCCTTCGGAGCTACGAAACGTCCCTCTCCATGGGATGCCGGGTTGCAGTATGTTGCACCAAGCTTTGCCTGCTGCAGCCATGGGGATTTGTTTGTCACAACCTTGGTATATACCATCTTGCTGATGTGGCGGTTGATGGTGTTGTAGGTCAGCGTCGGGGAATCCGCACTCTGTGCCTGGATCTGTCCGTAAGGAACAAGTCCCAGTTTGATCAGCGCCTGGAATCCGTTGCAGATACCAAGTGCCAGTCCGTCACGTTCTGACAGCAGTCTGCTTACTGCCTCTGTCATCTTTGCATTCCGGAATGCCGTTGCAAAGAACTTTGCAGATCCTTCCGGTTCATCTCCTGCGGAAAAGCCGCCCGGGAACATGATGATCTGTGACTGATCGATTGCCTTGACAAATTCATCGACAGAATCACGAATGTCTGCTGCACTCAGATTCTTGAATACTTTTACAATTGTATTGGCACCTGCACGCTCAAACGCTTTCGCACTGTCGTACTCACAGTTTGTTCCAGGGAATACCGGAATGAATACGGTCGGCTTTGCGACTTTGTTTCTGCATACATAGATGTTCTTTGTATCGTATACGTCACTCTGTACTTTTTCTTTATCCTCGGTTGCGCGGGTTGGGAAGACTCTTTCGAGTGTTCCGGTCCAGGCTGCAATTGCTTCCTCCATGGAAAGTGACATTTCTTTGTATACAAATTTCTGTGCATCGTTCACTTCACCGACAACAACTCCGGATGCTTCTTTTATAATAGGAAGAAACTCTTCTTTTACTTCTGCTACGATATTACCGAATCCCGGTGCAAATAAGGTTTCTGCAGTGACATCATCGGCAATTGTTACACCCAGTTTGTTACCGAATGCCATCTTGCTGACTGCTGCTGCCAGACCTTTTCCGTCAAGTGCATAGGCACTGCGGATTGCACCCTTGCCGATCAGCTCATGAATCTTATCATACAGTTTCATCACCTGTTCATATACCGGCAGATCATACGCGTTCTTTTCGATCGTAAAGAGTACCAGCTTATCTCCTGCTTCTTTCAGTTCCGGTGTGATCACGTCTTTTTCTCTTGCCACATCGACTGCGAAAGAAACCAGTGTCGGAGGCACGTCAATATCGTTAAAGGTTCCGGACATGGAATCTTTTCCACCGATGGACGGCAGTCCAAAACCGATCTGTGCATCAAATGCACCGAGCAGTGCGGCAAACGGCTGGCTCCATCTCTTTGGATCTTCGTTCATTCTGCGGAAATATTCCTGGAAAGTAAATCGTACTTTCTTGTAATCACCACCGGCTGTCACGATACGGGAAAGAGATTCGAGTACCGCATAAACCGATCCATGGTATGGGCTCCAGGAAGATAAGTACGGATCAAATCCGTAGGACATCATGGTTACGGTATCGCATTTTCCTTTCAGAACCGGAAGTTTGGCAACCATGCTCTGTGTCTCGGTCAGCTGATAGCGGCCGCCGTATGGCATGTAGACACTTCCCGCACCGATGGAACCGTCAAACATCTCGACAAGTCCCTTCTGGGAACATACATTAAGATCCGCAAGCATGGCAAGCCATGCTGATTTGTTGTCGTTTTTCTGTAATGCATCTGCAACTTTCGGAAGTTCGATCTTTTTAAAGAAGTTGTCTTCCTCTTTTGGCATCTCGACTTCGACATCTGCTTCCTGATGCGCACCGTTGGTATCGAGGAATGCACGGGAAATATTGACAATGTCTTTTCCTCTCCACTCTAAGATCAGTCTCGGCTCCTCGGTAACAACTGCCACCTCGGTTGCTTCAAGGTTTTCTTCTTTTGCATAAGCAAGGAACTGCTCGACATCCTGCGGAGCGACAACCACTGCCATACGCTCCTGAGACTCGGAGATTGCAATCTCCGTTCCATCCAGACCGGCATATTTCTTCGGTACTTTGTCCAGATTCACGCGCAGTCCGTCTGCAAGCTCACCGATGGCTACCGATACACCGCCGGCACCGAAATCGTTACATTTTTTGATAATATGGCTGACTTCTTCTCTGCGGAACAGGCGCTGCAGTTTACGCTCAGTCGGTGCATTACCTTTCTGTACCTCGGCACCACATACAGACGTAGACTGTGTGTTATGTGCCTTGGAAGATCCGGTTGCTCCACCGATACCGTCACGTCCGGTACGTCCGCCCAGAAGGATAATCTTATCTCCCGGATCAGAGGTCAGTCTCTGTACGGCACGTCTCGGTGCGGCACCCATGACAGCACCGATCTCCATACGTTTTGCTACATAATCCGGATGGTAAACTTCTTTGACATATCCGGTTGCCAGTCCGATCTGGTTTCCATAAGAGCTGTAACCTCTGGCTGCCTCGCGCACGATCTTCTTCTGTGGCAGCTTACCCTCAATCGTATCTTTTACGGATACGGTTGGATCTGCGGCTCCAGTCACACGCATTGCCTGATACACATAAGTTCTTCCGGAAAGCGGATCACGGATGGCTCCGCCTAAACAGGTAGCAGCACCACCGAACGGCTCAATCTCGGTCGGATGGTTGTGTGTCTCGTTCTTAAAGTTTACAAGCCACTCCTCTGTCTTTCCATCTACTTCCACCGGTACCACGATGGAACATGCATTGATCTCGTCAGATTCTTCCTGATCTGCAAGTTTTCCTTCTTTTTTCAGACGTTTCATGGCAAGCAGTGCCAGATCCATCAGGCAGACAAACTTGTCATCGCGTCCCGCATACAGTTTCTTGTGGGTATCCAGATATTCTTCGTAAGTCTTTTTGATTGGTGCCTGGTAAAATCCTTCATCAAACTTCACATTTTTAAGTTCTGTCGAAAAGGTGGTATGACGGCAATGGTCACTCCAGTAAGTATCAAGCACGCGGATCTCTGTCACGGACGGATTCCGCTTCTCGGTATTTTTGAAGTAATTCTGGATATGTAAGAAATCCTTAAAGGTCATGGCAAGATTTAAAGAGCTGTACAGTTCCTTTAAGTGTGCTTCTGCCATGTCGATAAATCCGTCGAAAACTGCCACGTCTGCCGGCTCATCGAAATTCTGTACGAGGGTATCCGGCTTGTCCATACCGGTCTCACGGGAATCTACCGGATTGATACAATACTTTTTGATCGCCTCTAACTCATCCTCTGTGATGTCACCCTTGATCACATAGGTCGTCGCGCTGCGGATGATCGGCTCCTCATCCTCATTTAAAAGCTTCACGCACTGCTCTGCGGAATCCGCTCTCTGGTCGAACTGTCCCGGCAGGAATTCTACGGAAAATACGTTTCCGCCTTCTGCGTCAAAGTTCTCCTCATAAATATCATCCACTGGTGGCTCGGAAAATACTGTCTGCAATGCCTTCTGGTAAGTGGCATCCGATACATTTTCCACATCATAACGGATCAGAACACGCACCTGATCTGCAGCGATTCCGAGATAATGCTTTACCTCATGTTTTAATTCTTTTGCCTTTACGGCAAAATCCGGTTTCTTTTCTACGTACACACGACGTACATTGCCCATTGGATTTACCTCCTTCTTTTGCGAAACGGAATGCCCCCTGTATTCGGGGGCATTCTATTGATCTTTATGTTATTGTATCATGGGTTGACAATTAAGTAAAATTAATATCGCTTACGATATCTATTACCTGTTCTTATGAAATTACTGTACGGTAATTGCACTGTCCGTTACAACGCCCGGAGTGTCCGGTTCCGGCTGATCCGGCTGATCGGTACCCGGGTTTGGATTTACAAAATTAATCTTTACTTTCAGCTTTCTGGATTTATTTCCTGCCGTATCTTTGACATATACGGTCACGCTATAAGTTCCATAGGTTCCTCTTTCCATAGCGGTAACTGCCTTATGTGCTTCTCTGGCATCCACGAAAACATATTTTGACGCAAGTTTTTTGCCCAGATCTTTTGCCACTACATCTGCCTTAATTGCAGAAACCAGTTTTTCTTTGGAAACGGCTTTATTGTAGGTCAGTGTCTTTCGCTTCAGGCTGATGGATGGTGCTTTCGTATCTTTTACGGTAATTACGATGCTCTTTTGGGTCTTGTTTCCTTTGGCATCTTTTGCGGTGTATGTAATCTTATATTTTCCGGTCTTTGCCGCATTGACTTTTCCGGAAACGGTAAATTTAAGTGTCTTACCTCTGTAATCGGTAGCTTTCACACCCTTTTTCAGATCTACTTTGCTGTTTGTTCTCTCGATGGTTTTATTCTTGATTCCCTTAATCGTCGGACGGAGTTTCAGCCATGGATTTCTCGGATCCGGATCGGTCGGATCCCATCCGCGGTACGGACTGTTTACATCAATACGGATCGGGGTAGGCTTGCCCAATGGTCCCGGATCTTTGCTGTCATAGATGGTTACTTTGGTTCCTACCGGGCAGTTGTCATAGATCCACTTGGCATCTTCCACATTCAGACGGACACATCCGTGGGATGCCGTCTGTCCCAGACGGTTATAAGAATTGTATGCCAGCCTGCTCGGGTCCTGTGCACTGTAAAACACAGAGTGGAACAGCACACCACCGTGAATACGGCTGCAATACTGTCCGTACACACCGCCCATAAGTGTATGCCAGCGGTATTTTGCCGGAATCGAAAATGTTCCTGTCGGGGTGGCATTGTTGACACCGACAGAGCAGGCAAATGCTTTGACCGGTTTGGTATATTTGCCTTTGGAATCAAGTGCATATACGGTCACACAGTTCTGCTGACGATTGATTTTAATGTAATATGGCAGTTTTGCTGCCTGAGTTATAACGGGTGTTCCTGCGAACACAAGCAGCATGAGTGCCGCCATCAATCCGCATAAGGTTTTCAAAATTCCCTTTTTCATGATAATCTCCTTTTCTCTCCTTTGTGAAAGGTATATAATATATCCTATACTATACTATACTATACTACTGAGGATATGATCGATGGATATCAATTATGAATTATACAAGGTTTTCTATTATGTTGCAAGCTCTCTCTCATTTTCGGATGCAAGTAAGAAGCTGTTTATCTCCCAGTCAGCGGTAAGCCAGTCTATCAAAACATTAGAGCGCAAGCTGGGACAGCCGCTTTTTATCCGCAGCACAAAAAAAGTGCAGCTGACTCCTGCCGGTGCTCTGCTTCTGAAACATGTGGAACCTGCCATGAATCTGATCTCACGCGGCGAAAGCCAGCTTTTAGAATCCGGCTCTCTTGGTTTAGGACAGCTGCATATCGGTGCCAGCGACACGATCTGCCGCTATTTTCTGCTGCCGTATCTGCAGAAATTCCATCGGAAATTCCCGGATGTTCCGATTAAAATCACCAATGCCAGCTCGATGGGCTGTGTAGACCTGTTAGAGCAGCGCCGGGTAGATCTGATTATCACAAATTTTCCAAACCCGCATCTGAATCCTTCCTATATTCAGAAAACGGTTGGCTCTTTCTCGGATGTGTTCGTCGCCAATCCGGCATATTTTGATCTGGCGGACCGCATCGTTCCTTTCTCGGAGCTTGGCACCTATCCGCTCATGATGTTAGACCGCAAGAGCACAACGAGTGAGTTTCTGCACCACATTTTCCTGCAGCATCAGCTGGAACTGCTGCCTCAGGTAGAGCTCAGCAGCAACGATCTGCTCATTGACATGGCCCGCATCGGTCTTGGAATTGCTTTTATCCCGGATTTTTGTCTGAAACACAAGCCGGAGGATCTCTTTCTCGTCCGCACGCAGGAAACGATCCCGCAGCGGCAGCTGGTGGCTTCGTTAAACCCTACCCTTCCGGTTTCTGCCTCCACCGAAGAGTTTTTAAAGCTCCTCCCGGACGTCTGACCAGAACCGGCTCACTTCTTCCCGCAGCTGCGGCAGACCACAGACGCTTCTCTTTTCCCATTCTCTCGGAAAAAGCGCTCCGTATTCGCGTTGCAGGAAACGTTCATCCAGCAGAAGGATCACGCCGCGGTCCTCGCTGGTCCTGATCACGCGCCCTGCTGCCTGCAGGACTTTGTTCATTCCCGGATAGCGGAACGCATAGTCAAATCCGGACAATCCCCGCTCATCATAATAATTCTTTAAAATTTCACGTTCATCGCTGACCTGCGGAAGTCCGGTTCCCACGATGATGGCACCGATCAGCCGGTCGTTTTTCAGATCAATGCCTTCCCCGAAAATTCCACCCATCACACAGAACGCAACGAGTGTCCCCTGGCGCTCTTTTTCAAATTCTTCCAAAAACGCTTCTCTTTCGTGTTCTTTCATATTACTATGCTGCATCAGAATCTCGCACGAATCGGCCGCCTTCCCGGCAAAGACCTCATATACATCCTGCATCAGCCGGTAAGACGGGAAAAACACCATGTAATTTCCCTGCTGTGCTTCTGTGACTGCACCGATATAGTCCGCGATTTTTTCGTATTCTTTTCTGTTCCTCCGCGTATATTTTGTGCTCACATCCCGGCCAAATGCGAGAAGTCTCTGTGTCTGGGCAAACGTACTCTGCGCATAAATGGCATAGTTATCCTCGTCCGTGGAAAGTAGCCGCTTGTAGTATCCGATCGGCAGGAGCGTTGCGGAGAAAAAGATCGTGGAATTGCTTTTATCGATGCATTTCTGCAGATTGACCGACGGATCTACGCAAAAGAGCCGGATCCGGAACTGGCCTTCCTCCGTCATCTGGCTGTAGATCACGTAATGGTCATCCACCAGATCATAGATATTCAGGAAATTGCGCAGTGCAAAGTAAAAATCCAGCACCGTTTTCTTCTCCGGAAATTCCCGCGGTTTTTCCAAAAATTCATCCATCTGGGAGGCCAGCCGCATAAGGTGGAAGGTCAACGTTCCCACACTGTCCAGAATCTGGTAGTGCTCACACTCACGTTTCATTTCCAGCATGGCTTTGTTGCATTTGTCCAGGATACGGCAGATCGTACGGCTGTGCGCTTTCATGATCCGCTTCACTGCAAGCACGTCTTCTTTGTACAGATCGGCACTGTACATCTCCCTGCTGCGATCCACGAGGTTATGTGCCTCATCCACCAGGAACAGATAGTCTCCCTTTATCCCCTCCTGAAAAAAGCGTTTCAGATATACATTCGGATCGAATACGTAATTGTAATCACAGACAATATTGTCCGCCCAGGTTGCCACATCCAGACTCATCTCAAACGGGCACACCTGATATTCTTTCGCCTGCGCTAAAACCTCCTCTCTGGTAAACAGGTTGGATTTCTGCAAGAGATCAAACACCGCATCGTTCACCCGGTCAAAATGCCCCTTTGCATATGGACAGTTTACCGGGTTGCAGTCCATCTCTTCACACAGGCAGAGTTTTTCTTTTGCTGTAATCTGGATGACTTTGGCACGGTATCCCTGTTCTTCCAGCAGTGCGAACGTTTCTTTTGCCACCGTTGCTGTGATGGTCTTTGCCGTGAGATAAAAGATCCGGTCTGCCAGCCCTTCTCCCACTGCTTTTACCGCCGGAAAGATTGTGGAAATTGTTTTGCCCACTCCGGTCGGTGCCTCGATAAACAGGTTCTTCCCCCGCAGAATGGTGCGGTAAACATCGGCAACCAGCTTCTTTTGTCCCTGCCGGTAGGAAAATGGAAACTCAAGTGTATGAATACTCTCCTGCCGCTGTTTTTTCCATGCGATCTGCCAGTCTGCCCATTTCCGGTAATCTTCGATCAGATGCGTAAACCACACGGTCAGTGTCTCAAATGTATAAATTTCCCGGAAATACCGAATTTCTTCCGTATCCAGATTGCAGTAGGTCATCTGCACGCCGATCCGCTCCAGACGGTTCTGTTTCGCATAGATATACGCATAGCACATTGCCTGGGCTTTATGCACGTAGACCGGCTGTTCCATTGCCGCAACGTTTCTATATACACCCTTGATCTCATCGATGAAGCTGATTTCTTCTTCCGGAGGGATTTCCGCCGCAAACTCCATCTCCGGTTGCAGCACAGACTCCGTCGCAGCCGGCAGATCCGGCTGAAATTTTCCATAGGCGATTCCGTCTGCACGTCCTTCCACGACCAGTACGTAATCGTTGGCTTTCCATTCAATTTTCAGCGGTACTTCCGCCTGGTAGGAGGTGTCCATGCTTTTTTGAATTTTCCGGTGGATACGGCTGCCTTCCATCATGGCCTCTGCACTCGCCAGCTTTCCGGCACGGTTATCGATATCTCCTGCCCGGAAAATAAACTCTACCAGATTTCTCACAGATATATGTAATTCCTGCATGTACACCTCCTTTCTCCCGCGGGTATTTTCCTGTTGTATGAAGCGGGTTTTTATTTGTTCCATTATTTTACAATAAAAAGCCCCGCTCCGGAATACGGAGTGGGACTTAAAGTTCCATAGTCACGATATAATAATTGTATTATGCCACTGCAAATTTAGCAACTACGTTTTCGAAATTTTCATTCTTTCCACCGTAGCAAACCTGAAGATTCTTTTTTACGCCAAGTCCAATCATACCAAGCAATGACTTTGCATCAATGAATGTTCTGTCGCATTTTACATCAATATCAAAATCACAACCACCTGCTGCACGTACAAAATCCTTAACTTCATCCATATCTGATAACCGAATTACTTTAACAGTTTCATACATAATCCAACACCTCTTTCTACCTTTAAACAACATACTTTTATTATCATCCCCAAGTTTAGAAAAGATTATGCCACTTTTTTTCTCATCTGTCAAAGTTATGCAAACTTCGCATTTCTCCGGTTTTTCCTGCATAATGACGGTAATCGCGCAACCGTTTCCATCAGATTCTTACCGTTTTTTTTCGTGTATTTATATTTATACCTGCTATCTTATGCAATTTCTCCAAAAAATTGCCTTTCCAATCACAAAAACAAGCATTTTTTGATGAAAACTATTTTTATCAAAGTGGTTTCCCACTTTTTTTCAGAATATCCACATATAATTCTCCGATCGGACTGACCTTTATCCCCTTGTGCCGGATATAGCCAATCCGCATCTTTTCGCTCTCTGCCAGCGGCACTGCCGCATAATCATTTCCGTTTAATTCTTCACAGATAATCCCGGAACAGAGCGTATAACCATTCAGCCCAACCATCAGATTCAGCATGGTCGCCCGGTCATCCGCATGGATCATCTTCTTATATTCATAGGTACTTTTCATCTCTTCGGCAAAATAAAAGGAATTATTTTTCCCCTGTTCGAACACAAGACATGGATATTCCTGCAGTTCTTTCATGGAAATTACATCCCTTTGTGCCAGCGGATGTCCTTTCCACAGATATACATAGGTGTCACAGGTAAACAGTTCTTCAAAAACCACATCATTTTCCTTGAAAAGTTTCTGGAGTACTGCTTCATTAAATTTGCTCAGGAAAAGAATCCCCAGCTCACTTTTCATGTTACGCACATTTTCGATTACCTGATTCGTCTGTGTCTCATGCACGGCAAATTCATATTCTTCCATTCCGACAGCCTTTACGACTTCCACAAATGCCTTGACCGCAAAGGTATAATGCTGCATAGACACGGAAAATTTCTTTTTGGATGCAGACGAAATATAACGGGATTCCAGTAAATGATACTGCTCCACGACCTGCTTGGCATATCCGATAAATTCCTCTCCCTCTGGTGTAAGCACGATTCCCCGGTTGGACCGGATAAAAATGGTGATTCCTGCTTCTTCTTCCAGTTCGCGCACAACCGCAGACAGATTGGGCTGTGAGACAAACAATTTTCGGGATGCTTCGTTCATGGAACGGCTTTCTGCAATCGTAATTACCTGATGTAACTGCTGTAGGGTCATATGTCTTACCTCTTTTCCTTAAGCAAATGATCTGTTATATACCGGACAAGGATCTGAAGTATCCATGCAATCACAATGGAACTGCATACCAGCACCAGTTCGTAACGCAGACGGCATGTATGAAATGCTGCTCCCTTCATAAATTTTCGTATGGTAACATGTACCAGATACAATTCCAGCGAATGAGCACCAAACCATTCCAGTATTCTTATAACTGGGCGCATAGATAACCGGGAAAAGATCCAGGCAATTCCCGCACAACATGAGATATTAAAAATTCCGGTCACATACCTTGCAAAAATAGGAGATCCACTTGGAAGCATGGTGAGCAAATAGCCGGATAACGCAAAAAGAATCAACCATTTCCAATAACTTTCCCTTTTTTCATAACTGGATCTGCCATAAAAACAGCCCGCTATAAAAACAGGCAGACGAAGCAAAGCAATATTCACATTTCCAAACATATCTTTCTCATATAATGCAATTACAAGTGCTAATACTGTAATAGCACTTACCATGGAAATCAGCCGGATCTCTCCATCTATTGCGTCCTGTGCGCTATCCACAATCTGAAAGATATAGGGATAAATCAGATAGCATAACAGCATAAGTCCAATATACCAGTAAAGCCTATCTCCATCACTGAAAAATGTGATAAATGTGAAGTCTTTTATGGCTTCTCCCCATCCTGTTTTATCCACACAGACATCTAATAAAATATAAGAGGGTACGGCTACGATGCAATAAGGAATCAGGATTCTTTTTAATCTTCTTATGTAAAAGCTTCTAACATCTGATCTTTTTTTCATGGAATAATATAATCCCAGACCAGAAAAGAATAAAAATGCATCCACACTCGATGATGAAATATATCTCCAAAAGAAGGAAATCCAGCCACTAAAATGATAGGAGTAATAATGACAGTCATCCGTAAAATGAAAAACTATAATCAATATGATGGATATTCCCATTAACGCACCCCGATATTGCGAAAGCACGCTATTACTTGTTTTTCTCATATATATTCTCCTCTATAAAAATTTAATTTAAATTACTATAAATAAAAAAACACCTAAACAGGTGTTTTTAAAGAACAGGGGATGAGAGAATCGAACTCCCACCAAAGGTTTTGGAGACCCCTATCATAC
>OGHU01000965.1_pt1 | contig 18389 bp, 15 predicted proteins | sample 1571521 | NCBI WGS metagenome assembly OGHU01 (sample SAMEA2581963, study PRJEB24529) | metagenome | biome: Human gut stool | place: China | collected 2011 | reverse complement strand
GGGTGATTTCTCTGCCATGCCATGTTTCCGTCCTCAAAATTTCAGAATCATATCATGTGCAAAGCTTGTTTTTTATTCAAGATACCTCTTGACTTTTCATGCATGTCCATTTAGTATGAAGGTAGGTTTTTCTATTTTTTTCATAATAATAAAACACTCGAATATTGGGAGGAACACTGACATGAAAACCGTTAAAATTTCTTTAAACTCCATCGATAAAGTGAAGTCTTTTGTAAATGACCTTACCAAGTTTGATACCGATTTCGACCTTGTTTCCGGCAGATACGTCATCGACGCAAAATCCATCATGGGTATCTTCAGTTTAGACTTATCCAAACCGATCGATTTAGCAATCCATGCTGAAGCTAATGTTGATGAGATTATGGAAACATTAAAACCATACTTAATCTAATCACAGATCAGATGTCATACCATTTACGGTGTCACATAGATGGAACATAAACCACAGGTTATATACCTGTGGTTTTTTGTTGTCCTTTTATTGTGGTGCCCTGATCAAAAGATGTATCAAAAAATAAACTGCCTGCATTTCTGACACATCTTTCGCCCCGGAACCCGTTTTCTACGCTTCGATATGGATCACTTCGACCGTATCAATCGCTTTCTGCATCAATTCATCGATCTTCTCAGAAAGTTTCTTCTCATCATTATGAATCACATTCAAGCTCGGTTTTGTGACCGGATGTTTTGCAACGAAAATGGTACAGCAGTCCTCAAACGGAAGGATCGATGTCTCATATGCATCGATCTTCTCAGAGATCTCAACAATCTCCTGCTTGTCAAAACCAATTAACGGACGGTATACCGGCATCGTGCAGACCTCATTTGTCGCTGCAAGCGACTGCATAGTCTGGCTTGCCACCTGACCGATACTTTCTCCTGTGATCAGACCCAGACATTTATTTTCTTTTGCAAAATGCTCTGCTAACTTCATCATATAACGGCGCATAATGATCGTTAACTCCTCATGCGGACACTGCTCGTAGATATAAAGCTGGATATCCGTAAAGTTGACAACATGCAAGTTGATCGGTCCGGAATATTTTGCAACGATCTTTGCAAGATCCACAACCTTCTGTTTTGCACGCTCTGAGGTATAAGGCGGTGCATGGAAATAAGTCGCATCGATCGTCACGCCGCGTTTTGCGATCATATAACCTGCAACCGGGCTGTCAATACCACCGGAAAGCAGCAGCATTGCCTGACCATTGGTACCGATAGGCATACCACCCGGTCCCGGGATCATCAGGGAGAACAGGTTTACCTTCTGACGGATCTCCACACGAAGGAGAACATCCGGATGATGTACATCTACCTTCATCTCTGGGAAAGCATCTAAGATTGCCTCACCCATATCACGGTTGATCTGCTCAGAACTTACAGGATACTGCTTATCTCCTCTTCTGGCATCTACCTTAAATGTGATATTCTTGTCCGGATATACCTGATCCATGTATTCTACTACATGCTTTTTCAGGTTCTCATAATCCTTATCGTCGATCTGCACCATTGGGCAGATATCTGCGATACCAAATACACGCTTTAACGCTTCAATGGTATCATCATAATCATACTCTCCTAAAGCCTTTACATAAATACGGCCGGATTCCTTTGTAACATCAAACTCACCGTCTACAGAGCTTAAGGCATAACGGATCTGACGGATCAGGGCATCTTCAAACATGTATCTGTTTTTGCCCTTTGTGCCAATCTCTGCATACTTGATCAAAAATGACTGGTACTGCATAATACTTCCTTTCTTTTGTTCTTTATACTTGACGTACTCCACTGCCTGCTGACGCAGGCGGTCGACTATTTGATAGTAAATCTCCTAAGCACCGGCAGAAGCTCCTTCAAAACATCCACTGCATAGTCGATCTCTTCTTTTTTATTAAACATTCCAAAACTAAATCTCAAAGTGGAATCCAATAATTCCTTCTTCACTCCAATTGCCTTTAAAGTACCGCTGATGGCCGGGTGATTAGAAGAACATGCTGAACCGGAAGAAACATAGATACCTTTTTCTTCCAGTGCATGAAGAAGCACTTCACTTCTCACTCCCTCAAAACTTAAACTTACGATCTGAGGAGCGCCTTCTGCACCCTTTAAGCTGTTGACTGTAACACCTTCCAGTTCAGAGGCCTTATCGATCAGATAATCCTTCAAACCAGTAAGATACTCCATCTTGGCACTGTGGTCTGTATACATTTCTTTGGCTGCCACACCAAGACCTGCAATACCGGGAACATTTTCTGTACCGGAACGCATATCCTTCTGCTGGCCACCGCCGTAGATCAGAGGACGGATCTTCACCTTTTCATCTATATATAAGAAACCAACGCCTTTTGGACCATGGATCTTATGTCCGCTGACGCTTAACAGGTCAATGCCCTGCTTTTTCGGGCGGATCACCAGTTTTCCGTATGCCTGGATAGCATCTACGTGAAATACGATTTTCGGGTTCTTTCCATGTACCAGACGGGCGATCTCATCAATTGGCTCAATAGCACCGATCTCATTATTTACATACATAACAGACACTAAAATAGTATCCGGGCGGATAGACTGCTCCAGTTCTTCCAGTGAGATATGTCCGTTGTGGTCCACATGAAGATAAGTCACCTCAAAGCCTAAGGACTCCAGAAATGCCAGTGGCTGATAAACGGATGCATGCTCGATCCTGGTACTGATAATGTGCTTTCCCGCTCTCTGATTTGCCAGCGCTGTACCAATCAAAGCCATGTTATTGGACTCCGTACCGCCGGAAGTAAACAGGATCTCCTTATCTTTTACCTTTAAGGTCTTTGCAATATCGGCTGCAGCCTGACGGATGTAGTTTTCTGCTTCCATACCCTTTGTATGCTTGGCAGAGGGATTTCCGAAATCCTCCGTCAGGGTTTTTACCATAATATCCCGGACAGAGTCCAGTGCCTTTGTTGTGGCTGAATTGTCAAAATATGCTTCCATTAAAATGCTCCTTCCAGCTTCATCATCAGAAGAGCCAGTATGGCAGGTCCTGCTGTTTCCGTGCGCAGGATACGCTTTCCAAGACTGACAGGTTTTACTCCCATTTTCAGCGCAAGTTGGATCTCTTCCTCATCGAAACCGCCTTCCGGTCCGATAAACACTGCAACCTGCTGTCCCGGCGCCAAAGCTTCTAATACTGTCTTCGTCCCGTCCATTCCCTTTTCCAGTTCATAAGGGATCATGCGCAGATCAAATTTCTGCTCTTCTATATAGGAAAATGCTTCTTTTAAGCTCATCACAGGTCCCACCTGAGGGATATAACTGCGTTTGGACTGTTTGGCTGCACTTTCTGCGATTGCCTGCCAGCGGCGGATCTTCGCCTCTGCCTTCTTTGCATCCAGCTTCACTACTGCATTTCTGGTTGCAACCGGTATCACACCTGCAGCTCCCAGTTCTACTGCTTTCTGCAGGATCACTTCCATTTTATCTGATTTTGGCAATCCCTGAAAGAGCCAGATTCTGGAAGGAAGTTCCCTGCTGTCTGCATTTTCCGAAAGGATCACTAAAATTCCTTCTTCTGCTCCATACTCTTTTACCTGGCAGTTATAATCTTTTCCTGTGCCATCGCTGATCAGCACTTCTTCTCCCGGTTTCATGCGGAGCACATTTTTCATATGGTTTAAGTCCGTTCCAACGATCCTTACAATCCCTTCCTCAATACTGGAAGGATCTACAAAAAAATGATGCATCCCGAACTCCTATTTCTTTCTTGCAGTAACAGAGAGCCATTCTCCCTGATAAGTGATCTCTACAACTTCCAGTTCTTCACTGGCAGCAAATGCAGCCCGGACTGCTTCTTCCTTCAGGTTGATAATACCGGAAGTAATGAAATATCCACCTTTTTTCAGATGTACCGGGATCTCTTTTACCAGCATGATAATAACATCTGCTAAAATATTGGCAACTACAATATCATATTTCTCATATCCGGCCCAGTCCTGAACAGACTTGTCATCAATGATATTTCCCTGAAGTACATGGAAACGGTCACTGCTGATATCATTGGAAGCCAGGTTCTCACCAACTGCTGTAATGGCATTTTCATCCAGATCCGTTCCCCAGACTTCTTTTGCACCCAGCTTTAAAGCTGTGATACCTAAAATACCGCTTCCTGTTCCTACGTCCAAAATCTCACTTTCACTGTGTACATATTTTTCCAGCTGGCGGATGCAAAGCTGGGTAGTCTCATGCATACCGGTACCAAAAGCAGTTCCCGGGTCGATCTGTACTAACAGTTTATCCTTGTGTTCTTCCGGGACAGTCTCCCAGGTTGGCTTGATCAGGATATGATCTACTGTAAACGGCTTAAAATACTGCTTCCAGTTGTTGATCCAGTCCTTATCCTCTGTCTCAGATGCCTCAATAGTGCGCTGTCCCAGTTCTGTATAAGCAGCAAGCTCATCCAGTCCTTCATTGACACGGCGCAACATTTCCTCTACCTGATCATCATCATCCAGATAAAAGCTTACCTTTGCAACGCCTTCATCCGGCGGAAGCTCCGGAAGGATATCAATAAACATTCCCTTAGTTTCTTTTTCAGTAAGAGGAACATTATCTTCTACTTCAATGCCCTCAATACCCACATCATCCAGCATGCTGCTTACAAGGTCAACTGCTTCTGTGGTAGTAGTCAGAGTGAATTTTTTCCACTTCATAATGCATTTCTCCTTTTAATTCCCCGTCAGAATTTTTATAAATAAGATCCCCAGTACCACCAGAACAACCGGACGGACGATCTTCTGGCCGTCATGAACTACCAGCCCTGAACCCAGGTAATTGCCTGCTACAGAACAGGCTGCTGCTGCCAGCCCCAGAGGATAATAAACATTTCCTGCTATAATAAATGTTACCAGTGCTGCTATATTGGACGAAAGATTGATGACCTTAGTCTGTGCAGACGCGCTGCGGGTATCCATTTTGGCTGCACCTGTAAATACAAGGAGCAGAAATGTTCCTGTACCCGGTCCGTAAAAACCATCATAACAGCCGATAAAGAAAGCTGCGATCACAGAGATCAGAAACATTTTCTTATAGGAAGCTGTTCCTGTTTTTTCATCTTCCCCCATGTGCTTATTTTTTAATACATGATAAGCTACAATAGGAAGGACAACGATCATCATATGCCGGATCACAGACTCTGATACCAGTAAAGACATTCTTGCTCCCAGAACAGAACCTGTCATGGCACAGACCGCCGATGCAATGGCCATTTTCATTTTCCCTTTTAAATAACCATGTTTTAAAAGTCTCACCGCAGAAATAGAAGTTCCTATGGTAGAACTCATTTTATTGGTTCCAAGAGCCAGATGGGCCGGAACCCCTGCGATCAGATATCCGGGGAGAGAAATAAGTCCCCCGCCTCCGGCAATGGAATCTACAAGACCTGCCAGAAATACCAACGGGCAGACGATCAGATATGCTGTCATGATCATTTCCTCTCTTTCGTATAAAACACGTTGCTGTTCCAGCAACCAAAACAAGTTGCTCTTCCAGCAACGGAATTTGCCGTGGCTTCGCATTTAAATACGGCAAATTCTCGCAGCCACTACGTTATCGTACGGCACTTTCGGGTCCAAAAGTGCCTACCCACTACAATAACCAAAACAACTCATATCTTAGCACAGTTTAAATGCACTGGCAATAAAAGGCAGCTTATTTTTGCAATAAAACTGCCTTCTTCTGCATTATCTATATGAACGGATGAACCGGTAACTTATTTCATTCCCTGTTTTAGATCCAATATCCATTCAAATGAGTTCCTTGTTGCATTACACTCCATCACATCAGGATATCTTCTGGGAATGATAAAAAGCTGCCGGTTTTTACATATGATCCATTTTTAATTTTACCTTTACTCCTGTGCTTTTACAGCCCAGCGAAGCTTTGTGGACTTAGCCCTTCCGTTTTTCGCACATTCTTCTGCTGACGGACGGATCACATCCTGATTGATCTCACTGTAGATCCCGGCTTTCAAGCCTTCTTTAAAGGCTTTCTTTACCAGACGGTCCTCACCGGAATGGAAAGTAAGGATCGCAGCTCTTCCACCTGGTTTTAATGCACCTGGAAGTTTATCTAAAAATGCGTACAATACTTCAAATTCACTGTTGATATCAATACGCAATGCCTGGAAGGTACGCTGGCAGGACTTCTTTACTGCCTCTTTTTTCTCTGCTTCCGGCAGGAAAGAAAGTGCTTCTTCGATCACTTCTTTTAACCGGGTGGTTGTTTCAATAGGGCGACCATGCTTTTTCTCGTTCATCACTTTTCTTGCAATCTGTTCTGCATATGGCTCGTCTGAGTTTTCGATCAGCATTCCCTTTAATTCTTCAAAGTTAAGCTTTTTTAAACGTTCCGCTGCTGTTTCCCCCTTAGACGGGTCCAGTCTCAGATCCAGCGGACCTTCATTTTTAAAGGAAAAACCTCTGTCCGGATTGTCGATCTGCATGGAAGAAACTCCCAGGTCAGCCAGAACAAAGTCAAAACCGCCTGCTTCCTCTGCCACCTGGTCAATATTGGCAAAGTTTAAATGCTTAATGGTTAAAATATCCGGTCCAAAGCCTTTATCAGCCAGACGTTTTCTGGTCTTTTCCATTTCAATGGTGTCCACATCCAGGGCATACATATGGCCTTCGCCTTTTAAACAGGCTAACATATGACTGGTATGACCACCATATCCCAAAGTAGCATCCAGTCCTGTTTGTCCCGGCTGAATGTTTAAGAAATCCAGGATTTCCTTTACCATAATGGAAATATGCATACCTGCCGGTGTACTTCCCTTGCTGATGACCTTCGCAATGGTATCCCCGTATTTTTCCGGCTGCAGTTCTTTGTATTTCTCTTTATAGGACCTTGGATGAGTACCTTTGTAACGGACGCGGCGCTTATGTGGTGTTTCCAGATTTTCTCCCCCGCCTATTGTGTCTGCGGTTTCACCGACACTGTTTATCCTGTTTTCTTCCATCTTATTTTTCTCCTTTTGATCTTAATGTTCTCTCGAAAGCTTTTTAAACCTGCTTCTTCAGAAACATCTTAAAATCACAATATTATTCTGTCTGCTCTCTTACCGCTGCCAGGAAACGTTCCCCATATTTCTCATATTTAAACTCTCCCACACCGGATACAGACAGCATTTCTTCCTTATTTACAGGCTTTATAATGCACATGTGAGCCAGTGTCTTATCAGAAAATACAATATACGGGGGAACTTTTTCTTCTTTTGCGATCTGGGCCCGAAGTTTTCGCAGTGTTTCAAATAAGTTTTCCTCTGCCTCTGTAAATTCGCCGGATCCGGCCAGAGCACTCTTTTTCTTCCTGCTCTTCTTCTGCGTTTCCTGCTCACTCTTTGTCTGCTCTTTTGCCAGTTTCATCCATACTGTTTCTTCATTATTTAATACAGATGCAGCTTTTGGTGTCAGACGCAAAATAGCATACTCATCATTGGTAGCAGTAAGATAGCCCTCCAACTGCAGCTGGTTTAAGACCTGACGCAAACGATACACCGGAACTTTCGCCAAAGAGCCATACTCCAGATTTTCATTCATCCCATAGCCCCGGATCTTGGCTGTATTGGCCCCATGGACTGTATCAATGATCACAGTCGCGCCATATCTCTGTCTGCTGGTTTCAATACAGGAAAGCAGTGCTTTTGCCATTTCCGTTATATCGGTATTTTCAAACTGTGTGAGACAATTAGAACAATTTCCGCAGTAATTACTGCCGTATTCCCCAAAATAGCGGAGGATATAATCCCGCAGGCACTCATGGGTAAAGCAGTAAAAGGTCATTTTTCTGAGACGTTCTCTGTCCCGCTCCATGACCAGCTGCCTTGTCATAGGATCCAAAGCCTCATTATCCTGGTTATGATCAATGAAAAACTGGTTGGTGATTACGTCCTGTCCCCCATAAAGAAGGATGCACTCCGCCGGTTCCCCGTCACGTCCTGCTCTTCCTGCCTCCTGGTAATAGGATTCCATATTTTTCGGCATATTATAATGGATGACAAAACGCACATTGGACTTGTCAATTCCCATTCCAAAGGCATTGGTAGCCACCATGATCCGCACATTATCATAGATAAACTCTTCCTGGTTGTGCTTTCGCTCTGCATCACTTAAGCCTGCATGGTAACGGGTAACGGAAAATCCCTCTTTGATCAGCTTTTCACATACTTCTTCCACGATCTTACGGGTAAGACAGTAAACAATTCCGCTTTCTGACTTATGCTGTTCTAACAGCTCCACTAATGCCTGGTATCGATCTTTGGGAGTCTGTACACCAAAATACAGGTTAGTCCGGTCAAATCCGGTGGTTAAAACTTCCGGTTCCTGAAGCATAAGAATGTCTATGATATCGTCTCTTACCTCTGCAGTAGCTGTAGCTGTAAAAGCACTGACTACCGGGCGTTTGGGTAGACGTTTGATAAAGTCTACGATCTTTAAATAACTGGGTCTGAAATCCTGTCCCCACTGGGAAACACAATGTGCCTCATCTACAGCCACCATGGAAATATTTACCTGTGGGTCTAAGGCAAACCGAAGAAAATCCTCCGTTATCAGTCGCTCCGGTGCTACATATATAATAGGATATCTTCCCATTCTGGCCAGTTCCAGTACTTTACGGTACTGACCAGGTGTAAGGGAACTGTTTAAGTAAGCTGCCAGGATACCTGCCTGGTTTAAGTTACTTACCTGATCTTTCATTAAGGATATAAGAGGCGAAATCACAAGTGTGATCCCGCCCATCATAAGTGCCGGTATCTGATAGCAAAGGGACTTTCCTGCCCCTGTTGGCATAATGCCAAGGACATCTCTTCCTTCTAAGATAGCACGGATCAGTTTCTCCTGTCCATCCCTGAAGGTATCATATCCAAAATAATGCTTCAAGATCTCGTATTGATTCATATTTTATGCCTAATTCTTTCCGCAGCACTTCTTATACTTTTTGCCGCTTCCGCATGGGCATGGATCATTTGGATAGATCTTTGCAGTCTTTCTGACTACCTGCCCATTTGCCTTGCCCTGATTTAAAAGACCGGCTGCAATGTCTGTATTTTTCTTTTCTGCAGCCATACGCACTGCCAGTCCGTCTGCGCTAAATCCACGGTTGCACCATAAATGCTCTGCATTGGACAGTTCCATTGCATAGCGCAGTGGTTCTTTTGCGTCTGCAATATTCTCAAAAGCAGCGCCGATCTGTCTTAATGTGGTTAAAACAAACTGGATCTGTGCCTGAGGATCCGGCTCTGCTCCGCCTTTTCCTACATCTGTGCCTAAATCACGCAGCTTTGCAATAAAGGCTTCTAAGTATACCTCCGCGGTAGTTCCTGCTGCCTGTGCTGCTGTTTCTAACTCTTTTCCATATTTTCCCTTCAGATAGTTTCTTAAATTCTTTTCTGCAGTCGAGATCACATGGTAATCTTCGTTTACGTATTTTAAAAATTCTTCTTTGGTTGGAAGATACATTGGCTTGTCCATGGTGTCACGCAGCAGCTTTCTGTAGGAAGTTTTTTCCCCTGCAGCTGCAAAGAACTGGTCGAAATCCTTTTCTCCCACATTCTGTCCACCATTTTTCGCAAATGCCTTTACCATTTCCTTCTGTTCTTTCTGGAAATCTTCTGTAAAAGAAGGATGTAAAAACAGGCCGTCCATGGTAGTCAGTACTTCTGGTACTGTATTTCCGATCAGCTGCTGTAAGGTACAAAGCCCTAAGTATCTTGGCTGGAAAAGGATGGTGTTTTTATAGCTTCCTTCTTCTCTTGCATAGCCATCGAAATCATCCAGGTTCTTTTCGTAATGGCGCAGCAGCAGTTCAAAATCATGAAGAGCTACTACACCATACAGGTGGGAGGCTGCCAGCACATAGTCAGAAAGCATGCGCATATAAGCTCTTCTTTTTCTGTATACAGTATCCTGTACTAAGGCTTCATAAGCTTCCAGACAGCCATACTCATCGCAGAGAACTGCCAGCATCTCATCTTTTCCATAAAAAGCCAGGCAGAAACCTTCAAATAAAGCAGCATCGCTCATAACAGAAGCAATTCTTTCAATTCTGTCTGCCTTCTTTAATTTTACTTTTTCTGCTTCCTCTGCCTGGATGTCCTGCCACAGTTTCAGTGACTCTCCTGAAATAATGGACTCCATTGCAAAGTCGATCTTTTCTCCTGTCTCCCCTTCGATTACAGGACGCAGATCATCTGTATCTGCATTTTGTACCATGCGAAAATCATCATTGCCGGATAATACTCTGAGCATCAGCTGATACAGAGTTTTGATCTCATCCGCTTTGTATTTCTGCAGTTTTTTGGTGATCTGTGCTTTTATTTCCATTCTGTCTTATCCTCATTTCTTCATTTCAAAAAAATAGCCCAGAAATCATGTAACCTTCCGGGTCTTTCCCTGTTATTATAAGGCAGAAGGGCATATGCTTCAAGCATTTTATTCTAATATGTTTTCTATTTCTTTCTCAGTTAATTCCGTTTTAGAACTTTTTCTTACCACCAATATCGTGTATAATACCTTATATAAAGAAGGGGGACTCTCTATGAAACCATATCTTTTCCGTCTCGAGCAGGAATGTGAACACCTGGCAGCTACCGAATATATTTATGAGATTGGAACCTTTCATTATAACTGGCACAAGGACCTTGAAATTCTTGTGATACTGAAAGGTTCTGTAGAAGTATGTACGGAAAACAAACTTTTTTTCTTAGAAGAAGATGACGTGATCCTGATCAATTCCAATGAAGGCCATGCCACTTTTTCCAAAACTCCTGAAAGTGTGGCCTTTTTATTCCGTCTGGACCCCGATTTTCTGGAAAAATATATTCCCGGCTACCAGTACATATGTTTTAAACTGCGTACAGATGCCGAAAGTAAAAATATGTTCTCTTACTGCCTGATCCGTAAATATATGGCACAGATGATAATCGCAAAAATGAAGGAACCCCTGGAAGATGAGTTACTTTTTCGCTCTGCCTTTTACGGACTTTTAAATCTTCTTACAAAAGAATTCTCCCACAAAGAAAGCAAAAATCTATTGGGGCTTGAAAAAAGTACAACAGATATCCATAAAATTATTCTTTATATAGAAGAGCATTACCGTGAGAAGCTTTCTCTGGATGAAGTAGCAGAATATTTCGGCTATAACAGCAGCTATTTTTCCCAGATGTTCCGTAGCAGTGTTGGTATCAACTTTTATGAATTTCTCACCCGGCGCCGTTTACGAGAAGCAGTCCGTGAGCTTGACCGGACAAATAAAAAGATACTGGATATTGCCAATGATACTGGTTTTCCTAACCTAAAAGCCTTTAATACCCGCTTTCGTGAACTTTTCGAGAGAACTCCCAGCGAATACCGCAGTTCCTTGAAACAGGTCCGCGTCCGGGACAGCCTAAACTATAAACAGGCTTATATTAATGCTGGCAACGCTGAAATCACAGAAAAATTAAATCAGTATGCTTCCTTCAATGAGCTGCCTTTTTCTTATCCTGTAACATTGCAGGAAGCCTCTGCTCCCAGCCAGACATCCTCTGCGTTTTCTCAGAAAACGGAAAAAACACTGGACGATGTTTCCAGACAGCTTACAGAGCTTTCTTCTAAATTAAAAGCATTAAAAAATACTCATCTATAAAATTAACTAGGTAAAAATTTATACCATAAAACTTGCATTTTTCAGAGATTTTACTTATTATGTGCCTGTTTCTGACCTGGAACAGGCATTTTTTTAGTTAATAACCTGTTTTTATCATCCCTTTTCGTTTTTGTTTTCGTAAAAAAACAATCTATAATAACTTCAGAAACGGGAAGAAAAGAAGACCATTTTTTTGTATGATAATCCCATCGAAAATACAAAAGGGGGCAACACAATGAACACATTGACCATCTGTATCATTATTTTTGTTCTTTCCATGTTATGTTTTGCATGGAATAAGTTTCCTATGGGTGCAACTGCTCTTGCTACCATGGTACTTCTGATCTTTACCGGTTGTTTAGACGGGAAAGACGCACTGGCAGGTTTTGCTAATACCAACAATATCGTCATCGTAACTATGTTTGTGGTAGCTGCCGGATTAAACCGTACCCAGTTCATCGATAATCTTTCCGACCGTATCGTAAAGATCTCTGGAGGTTCTTTTAAAAGAGCTTATTTGGGATACCTGATCATCGCATTTTTGCTGACCAACTTCTTAAATAGTCCGCTTTCTGTTTATGCCATTGTATTTCCAATGTGCTTTGCAATGAGCGAGTCTTTCCATGTAAGTCCGTCTAAGACCATGTTTCCTCTGGCTGTTGTCAGCGTTGTGTGCTGCTGTGCTCTTCCATTAAGCGCTGCGATCACTGACGCAGGTATGTTTAATGGCTACCTGGAAGGCTATGGCATTACTGAATATTCTCTTACAGCTGTAGATTTCATGTATGCAAGACTTCCCCTGGCATTGATCGCACTTTTATGGGCTTATTTCTACGGATACAAGCACGCACCGGAACAGCCTGTCATTCCCATTGAAGTAAAAGCACAGAAGCGTTCTGAAAAGAAGCCTTTAAAACCTTTTTCTGAAAAAATGGGTGTTATCATTTTCTTCGGAACCATTCTTTTACTGATCACCAAACAGTTCCACGGTATTGATAACTGGAAGATCACACTGGCAGCTGCACTTCTCACTGTGTTCTGTGGTGTATTAACAGAAAAAGAAGCGATCCAGGCAATTCCCGTATCCACTTCCTGCATCTACGTTGGTTGTCTTGCTATGGCTACTGCGCTGACCAATACAGGTGCCGGTGACATTGTTGGTCAGGCTGCTTCCACCCTCCTTGCAGGTACAAGAAATGGCTACCTGATCGGAGCTGTTTTCTTCATCGTCTCCTTCCTGTTTACACAGATCATGTTAAACAAAGCTGTATACGGCATCTTTATTCCAATTGCCATCATGACATGCCAGGCAGTAGGCGCTAATCCCATCGGACCGATCCTTTTAAGCTTTTCCGGCGCTATGTCCTCTATCCTTACACCAATGGCAACTCCTGCAGTTCCTATGGCTATGGCAGCTGGCGGTTATGACCAGAAATCCCTTATTAAACAGGGCTGGCTGATCTCCGTGATCCTGTCTGTGGGATATATCTTCTACGTTATGACCATTTTCCCTGCTTTCTAAAAAATTTTACAGGGAACATACATTATTTACTGGGGAGACATTTATTTATGAAAATCACAAAAATTGAAACAATACTTGCTGGTGTACGTTACCTGTTTGTAAAAGTTCATACAGATGCCGGTCTTGTAGGCTTAGGTGAATGTGGTGCCTGGTGTTACCAGGAAGCCACAGCAGAAGCGATCCATGCAATGGAGCATCACCTGATTGGCTTAGATCCTATGCAGATTGAATATATTAACAATGGCCTTTCCCGCTGCATGCATTTTCGCGGCTCTGTTGTTGCCGCTGCCATATCAGGCATTGACATTGCTCTCTGGGATCTGAAAGGAAAATATTTTGGAGTACCCATCTATGAACTTTTAGGTGGAAAAGTACGGGACAAAGCCCGCATCTACGTCAATTTCAAAGCAAACACACCGGATGAATTTGCCAAAAAGGCATTAGAACTTAAAAACCAGGGATATACCGCAATCCGATACTCCATGGGACATCCCCAGGATAAAACCGGACGCTGCGGCGAGTCCTATTCCCAGATCGTTTTCCGTATGGAGAAGCAGCTGGCTGCCATCCGTGAAGCCGTTGGCTGGGATATGGATATTGCCATTGAATGCCACAGAGGCATGCGCCCGGCAGAAGCTATTGAATGCGGAAAAGTTCTGTCAAAATATCATCCTTACTTTTATGAAGACCCTATCCCGGATAATTTATCCGCTATGACCAAACTGATCGACAGCGTCGATGTTCCGGTTGCTACCGGGGAACGATTTATCAATCTTATGGAATTCGAAGATCTGATGGGCGCCTCCAAAGTTGCCTATATCCGCCCTGATATGTGTGTAGCTGGAGGTATTACCGCCGGTAAGAAAATTGCCGGAATGGCAGAAAGTCGCCAGGTCTATGTGATCTCCCACAATCCACTTGGACCTGTCTCCACTGCCGCATGCCTCCAGTTAGATGCCTGCATTCCTAATTTTGAGATCCAGGAATATCCTGTAGATGACCACGGACACTGCCGCCTTGACACGGAAATGAAACAGCCATTTGAAATTGAGAATGGTTATATTAAAATCCCAGACGGACCGGGACTTGGTATTGATCTGATCGATGATATTGATAAAATTTATCCATTTACAGGGCGATATGGCTCCTTTGTCCGACACGAAGATGGTTCTATCTTAGACCGTTAAATAATTATCGCTAACCTTTTTTCTTTCTATATTTTATAACAGCCGAAAACCCCGGAAAACCAGCACAACTTGTGTACCGTTTTCCGGGGTTTTCACTTTTTTAAACCTTTTGACCCTGGTATCATATTACTAATTACTGCGCATTTTCCATCTTTTCTGCCATCTTCTGTGCGATCACGATCAGTACGATGGCTGCAACTGCTAATACTGCAGATCCGATGAATCCCATGGTGTACTGGCCGGTGGTGTCGTAGAAGTAAGCACTGATCTTAGGTCCTACGAAAGCACCGATACCATAGCCGATGAAGATCAGTCCGTAGTTACGGTTGTAGAATTTGGAACCGAAGATCATACGTACCATTGGCGCAAATACTACTAACAGTCCGCCGAAGGAGAAGCCTACTAAAACGATGCATACGATAAAGTATGGAAGTGTAGTTGCCTGTGTCAGCATTAACATGGAAGCTCCATTGATGACCATTAACAGGATCAGGCTCTTCCAGCCCTTTAAAATGTCGTAGATGAAACCAAAACCAATACGTCCGCACATGTTAGCCAGTGTCATAATGGATACGCAGAATGCTGCGGTCATTGCAGTCTGACCAACCTGACGCTGTGCGATCGGGCTTGTGAAGGAAACCATCATGGTTCCTGCTGCATTTGCGAAGATGAACATTAATAACAGTACCCAGAATACAGGGGTCTTAACCATTTCGCCCATGCTGTAATCTTTTGTTTTTAATACCTTAGCCTGCTCAGCTGATGGCTTCCAGCCTTCTGGAGTCCAGCCTTCCGGACAAGGAACGATCATTGCTGCTGCAATACCAACACCGATCAGGAATACGATCGCCAGGATGCGGCAGGTCATCTGTGCGCCTACACGATCAATGAGAGTCTGGGCAATAGGACTCATAATGAAAGGACCGCAGGAAGCGCCGGCCTGAACCAGACCGGAAATAGAACCGGAACGGTCAGGGAACCACTTTAAGGCAGTAGGCAGGCATGCAGGGTAGATCATACCCCCGCCGGCCCCAGCCATTAATCCGTAAAATACATACAGCTGTGGGATGCTGGATGCAAAACCGGTTAAGAACCAGCCGCCTGCGAAAAGGCAAAGACCAATGTAAATGGTTTTTCTTGGACTGATCTTCTCAGCTAAGGAACCGCCGATGAAGCCAACTGCACAGTATGTAAACATATAAATAGTATATGCCAGTGCGAATGCGGAATCACTCCATCCAAACTTGGTTGTTAACGGGATACAAAACAGACTGAAGTAAGCAGTAGCAGAGGTAAATAAGCTCTGCAGCCATACACCGGCAAATACTCTCCAGCGAGTTGCTTTTGTGATATTCATACTCTAAACTCTCCTTAAAAATGTGACTTGTAAAACTTTATGCATTTGCCTGTTCCGCAAGTTTGTGGCGCTCATCTAAGACTTTCATGATGCCGTCATACTCACGGTCCAGTTTATAAAACAGCAGCAGGGCCAGAATAGCAATAAATACAGCTAATGGCGCATAGTAGAACATAATACGGATGCCTTTCATTGCAGTTTCACTCTGCACTGCCAGCTTGCCGTCATATCCATAAGCTCCCAGTACCCAGCCGATGACTGCAGATGCAAGAGCGGAACCAACACGGACACCTAAGGATGCAGCGGAATATACGAAACCTTCTGCACGGGTACCTGTTTTGTACTCTCCGTACTCAATACTGTCTGCGATCATACCAAACTTGGTAGCGGAAATACATGCAACACCCATTCCACGAAGGATCAGTCCCAGATACATAAGTCCCATGGACTGCTCTGCAAACAGGATGAGGACGATCTGTCCTGCAATACCCATTCCTGCGCCTCCATAGAGCGCCACATTACGTTTTCCGATTTTCTGTACAACCGGGATCAGAAGCAGTGGAACCAGAATGGATGCAAAAGTAGAACACATCATCATGGTCTTATTATAACCTGCATCCTGCATAACATATTTTGCAAAATACATGTTCATACCGTAAAGACTGGTCATTGCAGTATAGAAAATGTTGACCATCAGCATGATGAACCAGTATTTGTTTGCAAACAGGATCTTCACTCCCTGTAATAAAGATAAGGAAGATTTCTTTCCTGTTTTCTGTTCCATAACACCGGAACCAACACGCTCTTTACATCCATAAAATGTAATTAAGAACAGTACGATAGAAACGACACCTACTAACAGGAATGTCTTCTGCCAGCCGGCAGGTCCGCCGCCAAATTTTTCTACCAGATCAGGTGCATAGGAGCTGATCACGAATACGCCTAAAGCTCCTAAACTTGCACGGCTGATAGAAAGAAGTGCTCTTTCGTTCTGCTTATTTGTCATAACGCTGCTTAAAACACCGTATGGCACGTTCATGGAAGTGAAAATACAGGTTGCCATCAGGTTATAGGAAATAAATGCGTATATAACCTTTCCTGTTTCACTAAAATCCGGTACTGTAAACAACAGGACACAGCCGATGCAGTACGGAATTACCATCCATAATAGCCACGGCCTTGCTTTTCCCAGCGGTGAATGGACATTTTCAATGATATATCCCATCATCATATCAGAAATACCATCGAAGATCTTGCTGACTAAAAGCACCGTTCCTACTGTAGCTGCACTGATGCAGGCCACATCTGTATAAAAGAAAACAATGTAAGAACCGATGGCTCCATAAATGAAGCAGAAGGAGAAATCTCCCAGTCCATAGCAAAGATACTCCATCAGATCAATCTTGTTTCTCTTTGATACATTTTTAAAACCAAAATTACCCATTTTTCTTTTGTCCCCAACTTCTGTTTGCTTTTATTCATGGACATGCCACTGTCTGGCAGCATGTCCATTTTTATTCAGTGATTAGCACTGAAGAGTTCCCAGATCCAGGGCAACGTCTCTGCCGTTGAACTTGCCAGCTGCACGGCTGGTTCCAAGCCAGTAAACCATATCAGAAATATCCTCAACATCCAGGAAAGGAACTCCTGCATACATTTCCTTGTAATCCTTAAAGTTCTTTCCGGTCAATTCATTGATGAACTCTACATAGCTCTGGGTTTCGCACATTGGAGTCTTAACCTTGGTTGGGCAAAGAGCATTAACAATGATACCCTTGCTTCCAACTTCTTTTGCCAGAGTCTTGGTCAGACCTAAAACGCCCCATTTAGCCATGCAGTAGGTAGCTAACTTTGGTGTTCCGTAAAGACCACTGGTAGAAGCGATATTGATAATTCTTCCAAAGCCCTGCTTTAACATGTACTGTGTTGCGTACTTGTCAGTTCTCCAGGTACCGATCAGGTCGATGTTGATAACCTTCTCTACCTGCTCATCTGTCAGCTCCCAGGTATTTCCGAAGTTGATAACGCCTGCGTTTGCGATAACTACATCTAAGCGTCCGAACTTCTCCCATGCCTTTGCAAATAAGTTTTCCATATCAGGTGTGCTGCAGATGTTTGCCTTAACAGCTAAAACTTCAGCGCCTAATTCATTTAATTCCTTAATGGTTTCCTGGAATCTTTCATCTTCCGGATCCAGCATATCTGCCAGAACTACGTTAAATCCGTTCTGTGCATACTTAACTGCATGGGCACGTCCCTGTCCCATAGCTCCTCCGGTGATCAATACTGTCTTCTTCTGTTCACTCATGACCTTTTTCCCCTTTCACTTTTTTAAGTGGTTTAAATGTGTTTGTTATTTTTTTAACTTGCTCATCTGCCACTACTATAACAACTAAAGTGGTTTTAAGGTCAAGTTGATTTTTTGCACAAAAAATGCAGAGTGGCTTATTGCACTCTGCACAATGTTTTTTCAACAAGAAAGTAGAATTCTTAACAATGATAGTGTTTCCGCAACCGCTACGTTTTCTTACGGCACTTTCGGTACCAAAAGTGCCTACCCCCGTTTCCCTTAATTAAAGATATTGTTGGGTAAAAAAAGAAAGGTCAGTCGATTTTGCCGATGAAGCGGTAGTAGATTTCTACTTCC
>OGHU01000957.1_pt1 | contig 18543 bp, 12 predicted proteins | sample 1571521 | NCBI WGS metagenome assembly OGHU01 (sample SAMEA2581963, study PRJEB24529) | metagenome | biome: Human gut stool | place: China | collected 2011 | reverse complement strand
TTATTACATACTGCTTGTAACCTGCACATATGATAAATTCATCAAAACCATAGTACGAATATTCTTTCATAATATGCCAAAGTATTGGTTTACCACCTATCTCAATCATTGGCTTTGGCTTAAACTGACTTTCCTCACTTATTCTTGTTCCAAAACCGCCGGCTAATAATACTACTTTCATTTGTCCCTCCACTTCATTTGTTAGATTCTCATATATGATTTATATGTGATACTTTCTCCAAATACATAATCAAATTCTTCACATAAAATCACTCTTGTCATTCATGATAATCATTTATAATATCGTAAAAAGTATAAGCATACAATTTGTAATTGTCAAGTACTGGAATTTATACACATCAATCACTATTATATGATATTACCTTTTAAAAAATTTTATATGTAGCTATTAATTTTTTCGAGCAAAAGACAAATGTTCGACAATTCTAAACTTTCTCGAACCAATAATTGTTTTCATTGTTTTTTATATTATATTTACATCACAATTAATATAATTTATTTCATAAAAGACTTTAATATATGAGATTTATGTATGAATAGTATGATAGCTTATCATGTAATACAGGATGTTAAACAGGATGGAAAAAGAAGTACTGAAATAATTGAAAAGTTTGATAATAGCTACACATGTGAAGAAATCATAAACATCCTACGCAAAATGAATGTCAGGAAAGTTTATGATTATGGATATATACCTAACTATACAAGAATAGATCTTACAGATGCATTGCATGATAATTTAGGATTGTATAAAAGCCGCAAACGCAGTAACTGTCTGCAAAAGCTGTCTCTTTCTCGCTCTTTTTACCAAATACAATGTTATTATTTCTAAACATTTGACAGTTACGAATTTGTTTAGTGTAATTTACAGTTTACATCGGATGGTGATTTGTTCACTTAGAAACAATTACTGGATAAGATGGCAGATTGAGATATCTGCTTTCTTGTCCAGTTTTTTAACTTATTTATTCAGATATAGGAGGATTACAATGAGTAAAAACTCATCATTTACAGAAGGAAAAATATTACAGCCATTAGTCTTATTTGCATTTCCTGTATTATCAGCATTATTCCTGCAGGCAATGTATGGTGCAATTGATCTGCTCGTCGTCGGTAAATTTGCTTCTTCTGCTGATGTACCGGCAGTATCAACAGATTCGCAGATTATGACTACTTTAACTAATCTTATAAGCAGTTTTGCAATGGGAACTACCATTCTGCTCGGTCAGCAAATAGGAAGCGGGAAGACGCTCCTTCTGAAACATTTCATAAAACAACCAATTACATAAGAATATGCGGTGGCGGTAGGAGTATATCTCTACAAATCCTCAGCTTTATATATTACATAACCTTCATAATAATAGCTATGATCTATACCTTTCATATAAACTTCTCTATCGTCAACTTTATCTGTCAAAGCCTGCTTCAAAATATATTTTATTTCAATATCTCTGATTGGGCTTCTTTCCATCGCCAAAAGATAGTCTTCCTTATCTACAAGACTCCAATCAATAACTTTGTTCAACTCTTTCTTCAGAATTAAATCAAGCCATATTCTGGTGCTTCTTCCATTATCTTCACGAAAAGGATGTGCTATATTCATCTCAACATATTTTTCAATAATTTCATCAAATGTTGATTGTGGCATCTTCTCAACATTTTCTATTGCAGCTTGTAAATACATCACTGGTACAAATCGAAAGTTTCCTTTCGCAATATTTACATTTCTCACTTTTCCTGCAAAATCATATATCTCACCAAATAGATATTCATGGATTGCTGCAAGCATCTCAAAAGAGCCTGTTTTATATTTATAATATCCATTTATTAATATAATTATTATTGTTGTCCTCACCTCTCCATCATCGCCTCACTAATCCTTCTCACTGACCCGATTTGTCTTTCAAACATTACATCCCACAAGTCCATACATTTCTGGGCAGTCTTTTTTTGTGCTGTTATGTTGGAGTTATAGGTTTCATCGTATAGTGTTATGATAAGCTCGGAGATTGAAGTTGTTAAGCCCCACTGTTTTTGTAGTTCGTCACTATCCATAGATAGAACATTTTCACATAATTCTATTATTATATCTGAGTAATCCACAACCGATACGGCGCTTTCTGTCAGGAAGTGCATAAATGAATCGACAATTCTTCTGCTAAGATTGGTCTTTATGAATTCCTGCAGGAATTGTCTGTCACGTTTTTCATCTATATACTTGTCATAGAACATTTTTGAAAGTGGGAATTCAACATTTATATCTGTATTCCTATAATCAAGTATAATCTTCTTGGCAGATTCACGGTATTCATCAACGTCAAGATACATTATCGCCATATCTAATATAGCTTTTACCTGCTCCTCGTTTTTATCCGTTGGTGTACTCATAATATCTGTGAATTCACCATATCTTATATAGAATTCACATACCATATAGCTTGCTGTATCAGTCAGTTTTTTATCATCTGACTCATAAGCCTTACTTATTATATCAATAACTCTTTCCTTGTATTTAGGATAAAGATAAAATAACACATTCTTTGAGCCTGAGAAGCTTAATGTACGGACATCCCTTTCCAATATATATAATATCCTTTCTTCTGCCCACTGTCTGTCAATATTATATGCCGGACACAAAGCATATAATGCAGCGTAACGCACTGCGGCATTATCATCCCTTACTGCCTTATCAATAATATCTGCAAATTCTTCGTATAATGATTTATTATCTTCAAGAAGTTTTCCTATAGTTCTTACCGCTCTTCCTCTGACACAGTTAAGCGCATTACTCTGAAGCATATGACAGCTTTTCATCTCCTTATCATCCTGACTTGTAACACAAGGCTTATCATTGTCAGGATTATGATGATTTACTGCAATATTTTTAAGTTCACAAAGGACTTCTTCTGACCACTTTACACTGCTTAATGTCTCAATTATTCCACAGAAATATGAAGCTCTCTGGCTTTCCATATCACATGGACATTCAAGCAGCATTCTTTCAACAATACTGCTGTCTACATCCGAAAGCTGCTCTGACATATTTACACCCATAAATAATGCATCTACAAATGCCTGCGGAATATCATCTTTATGACTTAATACAATTTCTATCATTTCAACAGGATTTTGCTTTACTTCCAGTTCAAAGTCTTGAATGAATGTGTCATATGAACTTTCTATAAAACCACCTTTAACAGATATCCATTTAGAATGTTGTCTATTTTTTAATTTCTCATTAGTTATTATTCTTATCCATTGTTTTGCGCTTATTTTTTTACCTGCTACCGGAGATTTTACCCAGCCTGAATGGTCATTATCATTTACATAACAGGTTTTTACTGTATCAAACCGCCTGCAAAGAACTTGTATTAATTCTCTGCTCTTTTTACTTATTCTTTCTTCTGGCAGACAGGGTAATAGCTCATATTGCAGGTCGCCCCAATAACTCCAGTAAATAGGGCGTATTTCTTTATCCTGATTGTATTCTATTCTGTTTTTATACTTTTGCAGTGCATCTGGTGACACATAATAATATATTATGCTTTCAAGTCTGGAAAATATTGCATCACTACTTTCTGATGTATGCTTTAGCAGCACTTTTTTAACAATTTCCAGCTCATTATCTGCGCCGCTCGTATAGTCAAATACATTATCATTAAAGCTTTCTGTTATATAATCTATAATTCTATCGCTGTATCTGACCGGAAGGTGTGCAAGTCCTGTTAATATTATTTCATTGTATACAGCATATCCCATTCCCATATATGGCTCAAAGTACTGCCAGAAAGTGTCCGGCGAATTATCTGCAAGTGCAACTGCTGCCTTTTTCACCAGCTCCACACTCACCCTCTCAATATTCCCCATATATGCATGATTATATGACCAGTCACCATATTTGATATATCTTCCTTTCTCCTTAGAAAGACATCCAAGCAGCTCATCAAGAATATAATCTGCATTTTTTATAATATATTCACCATCAGAACTTATCAGGTCTTCTTCATAATGATACAATGATTTTCCCTTACTATTTATCTTTCTCTTTAACCAGAAGGCTATAAGTCTTACTGTTCTTTTCTCAAAGCCATCCATCATCTTTTTTATGTCTATATAGACATCTTTTGCAAATTCCAGATAATGCTTGTAAAACATCATTCTAAGTTCAAACACAGCATCACTTTCCTGTGTTATATCATAATGGAAGCACCTCATAAACATCGCATCATCTTCTTTACTTATAAATGCGTGCTTTCTGATAAATTCCACTGCCTCCTCTGTAAGGTCTATGCTCATACTGATTAGCAGATTAAAAACAATCTCTTTTTTATCAGGAATATTATACCATTTCTCCATAATTTCATTAGTAAGTAATATATTTACATAGTCTTTCCTGCCATATATTGTATTTCTGATAAGGTAACTTCCATACTCTTCGCTGTCGCAGTTATCAATAATAAATGTTGTTATATTATCATCTGGATTATTTATCTGTCCTAATATTTCATAAAAAAGATACTTTATATAATATCTTATGTTATCTGAAGCAAGCATATTTCCGCCTGCATCAATAAATTCTGCACTGTCAAGCTCTAAAATGTTCTGTAAAAACATCTGTACCTGATATCTTTTAGTCGGAGTCTGCCTGCTTTTCTCTCCAATAATCTCATCTATTGATGCCCCGTCATAATATTTTTCCAGCATATTCTGTGATATAAAGTAATCAAGTATCGACTGATGTACGAAACCGACTTTGTTCCCCTGAACAACTATAAGTTCTGACGATATAAGATAATCAAGTGTTGCTACATCTATTTTAAGTATCTGTTTTGGCACATATAAACGTCCCATTTTATCAAGTCTGTTTACAATATCTGTTTTCGCCTCAGAAACGGATTGCTCTGCTATACCACATAATCTGCTCTTCATGCATATCTGCTCAAACCATTTATCTATAAGATGGCTTGTTGTCAGACATCCATCATATGAGCTTTCTTTATCCAGATGCTGCCATATATACAGATTACTAGGTATTTTCAATAGATTTTTCAGCCTGGCAGACATTTTATTATATTCACTGCCAACAACTTTCTTTACAGTATCTTCTTTAAAACAATCTACCTTTATTACTTTCCATTCATCATCCTGTGAAGCTTCTGCACCTGAATTATTCTGCTTTCTGAATAATCCCTTTATGTTGTTATCATTTTCAAGGTCGTAACTTCTGCACACAAATACTATTGTTATCTTTTTATCACGTATTTCATTAAAGAACTTCACCTGTCTGATTAATTCCATACACACTGTTACAGCTTCCGCCGAATTAGCCTGTGTCCATCGGAGTGCATCTAACTGGTCAAGTATAATAACTGCTTTTTCATTCTGTGATATATTATGGATTGCATCAACTATAGAATTCTGAAATCCCAGTTCCTGACCCCATTTTTCACAGCTCCTATTAGGAATTCTTACATCAAGCTTTATAGCAATATGTACAATTCCTTTTTGTTCACAGTATTTAAGAACTGCCTCTGCACAGCCACTCTTACCACAGCCGGCACTTCCTGATATGATTATATGTTTATCAGCCTCTATAGTCTGTATACATTCGTCAGCTTCTTCTCTATGCACGAAACCACTTTTTAAAGGTATAAATTTTTCCTTATATTCTTCATTCAGCTCATTTATTCTTGGCGCAATCCTCTTATCACCATCCCTAAGGCTGAATATTATCCCCTGTTCATTAAGATAATCCGTTATTTTCTGCTGCGTAAGCTCCTGCCCTAATATATCCCCCATAACGACATAGGAAATTAAGGCATTATATACTTTCTTTTCATCGCTGCTAAAACGGTAACGTATATTCATGCTTATGAACTCACTAAGTTGATATTCTGACATTTGTTTATATGATATTCTTTTCAAATACTCTATACTTTTAAGAACATTTTTATAATTAATATTATCCTCATTACATTGGTCATGACATTTATCTGTTTCTTTCCTGTCAGCTTCTGTATTTTTCTGCTCTATTTTTAATCCCATTTCTTCACAGAAGCTTTTATAAAATTTATTAAACTCTGTACTGCTTTTTGCTATCTGTATATTATAAAAATCCTCTGCACTGCCACTTGTATTAGCAGCTCTTTTCTGCATGTCGTATAAAAATGTACATGCCAATGGACTTACAAGCGCAACTCTTCTTTCATTATCTCTGTTAAGCTGTTTTCTCCATGCTTCTAATATACCTCTTGCCTTAAGGTCTGACATATTCCAGCTTTCTTTACTTGCATTTCTTGACTTGCACTGCTGATGTTCCCTGTGTCCGGACATATCTGTTACAAGTATGTCTGTCCCTACTTCATCTTCCCCCAGTGCTTCTATCACAACACTGTAATTCACATCATCAAGAACCTTAAGCAGTTCGTATATCACACAGTTAATCTCATAACTATTCCCCTGTTTATCTGCTCTTCCACCTTTTTCTAACGGCATACTTCTCTCCTATTTTCTATCACCTATCATATACATGCCTTGCACAATACCCACCAGTGAACTATGTATATTGATACATAAACACTGGTGGGTATATTTTTTATGCTGGTTTTAACAAAAACCTACCATAACTTAATTGTATCTGTTAAATAGAATTCTTTTGCAGGAATGTATATACTGCTTATATTTCCGAATTCATTTTCCCAGCCTTCTTCTCTTTTTAATCAAGTGTTTTCCCTCATTCTAGAAACTTTTAACACTCTATATCTCCAATACAAATATATTCATATTGTATCATCATTTAATAATAAATAAAAGATTTTTATTTATTATCTATTGACATTGCAAATCAAGCATTGTATAGTATAGCTATACTTAATTAAGTCTTGAATGTGTATTATATACTTATATTAAAGTTCTATATTACACATTTCTTATGTATCACACTGGATTCAGTACAGCATTTTATTATCAGATTATACCCATATATACACAACAAGGCATGATTCTATATTACGATCATTTTATCATATGATGTACCTGATGTAACAACTCACTTGTTATATATTTGACCACATGTTAGAATATATATGATTTCATAGCAGAATTGCCTGTTGTTAATTTTACTTATTGAATAAATGAAGTTTTAAGGAGATTTTGCTTATGAAAATTAACGATAAAGATAATAATTATTACAACAAAAAAACTGATAACAATATAATTATTAAAAATGATAGTAGTTCCTCTACTACAACCAAACGATATAGTGATAACGTATTTTGTCTATTATATTCAGATAAGAAGAATTTACTGGATTTATACAATGCCCTGAATAACTCATCTCATACAGACACTGATAATCTTAGCATAACAACGCTAAAAGGTGGCGTGTATATGAAGTATAAGAATGATGCCTCATTTGTATTCAGCTATGAGTTATATATGTTTGAACAGCAGTCATCACTTAATTTTAATATGCCATTAAGGTTCTTACACTATGGCTCAGAAGTATACAGGAATATATTTCCTAATAATATGCTTCATAAAAGAAGTATGCTTAAGATTCCAACTCCACATTTTATTACATTCTATAATGGAAGAGAACGTATGAAAGAGCGTATTAAAATTCTTAAGCTGTCAGATATGTTTGAACATCCTACAAAGCATCCAGAGCTTGAGTTAATCGTTACGGTTATTAATCTTAATCCTGCTGAAGAGGCAACTGATATTATACATAGCACTACTGATGACAACTTTTTTGATAATAATATCAGACCAGCCATAAACGGATTATTCACGGATAACATATTAAACCGCTGCAAGTCACTCAGAGATTATATGACTTTTGTCACTAAAGTACGTAATAAAATGGATTTATCCGGTCTGGATGTCAGGACATCAGTTATCGAAGCTGTAGATGAATGTATCAAAGAGGATATTCTATCAGATTTCTTTATAAAGCATAGAGAAGAGGTGATTGATGTGAGTATATTTGAATACGATGAAGAAGGCGTTATGGAGATTCTCCGTGAAGAAGCCCGCACTGCTGGACTTGAAGAATGGCGTGCTGCTGGGCTTGAAGAAGGACGTTCCGCTGGACTTGAAGAAGGACGTATAACCGCAGCTATCGATGCCATTAAAAATATCATGACAAAGCTTGACAAATCTGCTGATGAAGCTATGGACATACTTGATATTGATAAAAGAGAGGCTATTAAAAAAAAGCTGCAATAGTTATTTACCCGATTAAATATTAAACAATAAGTGGGGCGTAAACATTAAGAACATATTTCTTAATGCTTCGCCCCACTTATGTACTTTATCTGACAAACTCACAACTGTTATATTTTATATCTTCCTAGAACTGGTTATCTTTAAAGAATTCCCGCTTTCTTTCAATCATCTCATCTATTCTGCTGATATAATTCCTTACATCCTTGACATTCTCTATTCTCTCAATCCTTACTGAATGATTATCATCCGACTCATTATGGAAAACAATCTTGCTGCTTGCTCCGGCTCCACATGCTATTATAGTCTGTTTCTCTTCCATAATAAGTATGTTATATATACACTCCTTACCTTCCTTTGAATATCCTACATTTTCAAAGTTTCCAGCCATATTCTTCTGCCTGTACATATAATATGGTTCCATATCAAGCTTTTTTGCTGTTTCCTCTGTCATTCTTATGATCTCATCCGTATTTTTTGTTGACAGCTGCTTGTACTTATCTCTCCATATATTAAGCGCGGCTGCTCTCTTTATGGCAAGTGAATGTACTGTAAGACTTTCTGGATCCATAGCCTGTATCTCGCTAAGTGTATGCTTTACTTCGTCAACATCCTCACCGACAAGACCAAGTATTATATCCATATTTATATTATCGAAGCCTTCTTCTCTTGCCATATTGTATACATTCTTTATCTGTTCTACAGTATGCTTCCTGCCTATCAGATCAAGCGTTTTCTGATTCATCGTCTGTGGATTGATAGAGATTCTTCCAACATTATGTTTCTTAAGCACCTTAAGCTTATCAAGTGTTATACTATCTGGACGACCTGCTTCTACTGTGAATTCATGGCATCCATCTATATCAAACAGTCTTTTAAGTTCTGTTATCAGTCTGTCAAGCTGCGCTGCACTAAGCGTTGTTGGTGTACCACCACCAAAGTATACTGTATCAAGTCTTCTCCCCTTCATAGCTTCCGATACAAATGTCATTTCCTTGATGAGTGCATCAAGATAACTGTCAACGTAATCTTTATAGGCTCCAAGTGCATATGATGAAAATGAACAATACAAGCATATACTTGGGCAGAATGGAATTCCTATATACAGACTATAACCATTTTTATAGTCTATACGGTTTAGTATATCCATTTCTTTTCTGGCCACATTAAGTGCAAGTTCTGCTTTCTGCTCACTTGCCTTATGCTTATCCATAAAATGTCTTTTTATCGTTTCTTCGCTTTCACCATCTTCAAGCATCATATATGCTATCTTACTTGGGCGCACTCCCGTAAGATATCCCCATGGAAGTGTCTTTCCGGTCTTTTTACTAAGATAGTCGTATAGATATGACTTAAACTTATCATGCATCTGGCTTTTGTTAAGTCCTGTAACATCTGGTACCTTTATATCTATAATCGTATCAATAATATCCACTGATGTATATTTTGAATTGTCTTCTATACTGTCTTTATGATTATCTTTTAGATTCTCTTCTGTACTGTCTTTATGATTATCTTTCGGATTATTTCTTGAATTATCGCTTTCTTTATATGCTGTAACCTCTGTTCTTGGATAGAATGAACGCACCAGCACTATGGCATCATCATAAAATCTATTATCGTCTATTTTAATATATATCATCATTATTCCTCTCTATATACAGCTTCCCAAAAAACACCACCTGCACACAATATTAAATATTCTGTCTAGTCTATATATACATAAAATATAAAATTTATAAATCGATTCCAAATTAAAATTTTAATTCACCAGAAACGGATTATTCACTCTTTCATAACCAACACTTGTGCCTTCTCCGTGTCCCGGATATACCTTCGTATCATCAGGAAGTACCATTACTTTTTCTTTTATTGAACGCACTATTTCACTCATGCTACCTCCAGGAAAATCCGTTCTTCCAACTGAGCCACAGAATAAAGTATCTCCTGAAAAAAGCACTCCTATTTCTCTTATATAATAACAGCTTCCACCTTCTGTATGTCCCGGAGTATGAAGTGCTTCTATATCAAAGCCTGCAAGTTTAAGTATTTCGCCATCTTTATGCCATACATCTGCTTTTACTGAAAGCTTAAGCCCATATGCTTCACCAAGATTAATATGTGGCTGTTCAAGTGTATTCTTCTCATCACATGATGCATATACTTTAACATCATATTTATCTCTTACGGCATCTGCTGCCATAATATGGTCAAAATGTCCATGTGTTAACAATATTCCCTTAAGGCTGCATCCTGATTCATCTATCATTCTGCTTATCTCATCCTGGCTGTCTGCTGGATCTATAAGAACACACTCTTTAATATCCATATTACATAACAGATAGCAGTTAGTGCCTACCATTCCTAATATTCTTGAATCTATTTTATACATATCTTCCCCTTTTAATCACTTTATTTTATATTTAATGATGTAAGTGAATTGCATAGCAATGTAGCAATCCTGATACATCAGTGAGTAACAGAATTTACTTTTGACACTCACATCACAATAATTATATGCTATCAAAAAACCGTTATCAACTCCTACTTGATAACGGCTTTTTCAATAACGGCATACGGCATTTTTAATATTATTTTTAATATTTTATCATTATTTGCTTTTTATGATAACTTATATTTACAAATCTACATCTTATCGCTATTTAGTTCTGCCGGTACTTGTCTTTATCAGCCCGTAGCTCTCTCAATATCTGTGACACCATCTATTTTTCTTAGCTTGTCGATAAGTCTGTTAAGCTCTTCCTTACCTGATACCACAAATCCTAAGTTAATAGTTGCAATATTCTTCTTGTTTACACGGCTGTTCATGAATCTTACGTCTATGTTAGCTTCTGTAAACAATCTTGATATATCAACAATAAGACCTTTTCTGTTACCTGCAAATATGTTAATCTCGGCACTGTATTTTTCATCTTTGTTCTCTGTCTGTTCCCACTCTGCTTCTATGAGTCTTGCACGCTCACTTGCCGGGAAGTTTAGTATGTTGATACAGTCTGTTCTGTGGATTGAGATACCTCTTCCTCTTGTAACAAAGCCTACTATTTCATCACCTGGAACAGGATTACAACATCTTGAGAATCTTACAGCAACATCGTGGATTCCTTTAACAACGATTCCACCCTTGCCCTTTTTATTGTCCTTCTCCTTTTCTTTGCTTTCACTTGCTGCTATCTGTTCAAGTGCCTGCTTGTCTGTAATCTCAGACTTCTTTGTCTTTAAGTATTCTTCATTAAGCTTATTGACTATCTGTCCTTCTTTTAAAGCTCCATGTCCAACGGCAGCCATAATAGAATCCCAGTCCTTATAGCCATATTTTCTTAAAGCCTTCTCTACGAATTCAGGTTTATTTATCTCTGAAAGAACTATACCCTTTCCTTTACAATAGTTAGATATAAGCTCCTTACCCTTTATTATATTGTCTTCCTTAAGCTCCTGCTTAAACCACTGGTTAATCTTGTTACGTGCCTGTGTGGACTTAACCATAGATAACCAGTCACGGCTTGGTCCCTTTGAGTTCTGTGAAGTTATAATCTCGATTCTGTCACCATTTTTTATCTCATAATCAATATTAACAAGCTTTCCGTTAACTCTTGCACCTACCATCTTATTGCCTACAGCACTATGAATACTGTAAGCAAAGTCTATAGGGTTAGAACCTGCTGGAAGTGTCTTTACATCTCCTGTAGGCGTAAAGCAGTATACTGAATCAGAGAACAGGTTAAGGTCATTCTTAATAGATGATAAGAATTCCTTATTGTCTGACATATCTCTCTGCCATTCAAGTATCTGTCTTAACCAGCTAAGCTTAGCCTCTTCACTCTTGTTTGTCTCACCTGTTTTGCCTTCTTTATACTTCCAGTGAGCTGCAATACCATATTCTGCTATTCTATGCATTTCATATGTTCTTATCTGTACTTCAAAAGGCTGACCATTGGATGCTATAAGCGTTGTATGAAGTGACTGATACATGTTAGGCTTAGGCATAGCTATATAATCCTTGAATCTTCCTGGAATAGGCTTGTACATCTCATGTATTACACCTAAAGCTGCATAACAGTCTTTAACTGTATCAACCTTAATACGCACTGCAAATATGTCATATATCTGATCAAGTGTCTTATTCTGGTTAACCATCTTTCGATAGATTGAGAAGAAATGCTTAACTCTTCCATCTATCTCTGCTTCTATGCCGGCATTGCTTATATGCATACCGACTTCCTTTATTATACTCTTTATAAATGCTTCTCTGCCCGGTCTGTTGATATCAACCTGCTTTACAAGGTCATTGTAAGTATCAGGCATAAGATATTTCATGGAAAGATCATCTAATTCTACCTTAATCTTAGATATACCAAGCCTATGTGCTATAGGAGCATATATATCCATAGTCTCTCTGGACTTTTCCACCTGCTTTGCTGGTGACTGGTACTGCATTGTACGCATATTGTGAAGTCTGTCGGCAAGCTTTATAAGGATAACTCTTATATCCTTAGCCATAGCAAGAAACATTTTTCTTAAGTTTTCTGCCTGCACTTCTATCTTGTCATGCTGATAGTTAAGCTGTGTAAGCTTTGTAACACCATCTACCAAAAGTGCAACCTCATCGCCGAATTCTTTTGCCACATCTTCACTTGTCATAACAGTATCTTCAACAACATCATGTAAAAGACCAGCTATAATAGACTCTTTATCAAGTTCAAGCTCTGCTAATATAATAGCAACACAAAGTGGATGTATAATATATGGCTCACCTGACTTTCTAAACTGGCCTTCATGAGCCTTTTTTGCAACCTTATATGCACGTTCTATATCTGAAAGGTCAGATGATGGATGGTACATTTTGACTTTTTCTATAAGGTCATTATAAAGCTCCTCCGGGCTTGTAAAATCTGCCGGCGTATCCACTGATTTTTCTACTTTGCTTGTCTTAATATTCTTGTTTCCTGCTAATTCTATATTGCTCTCTGGCATATAATCTCTCCCCTCGTGTATCTGTAATCCGGGTGTGCAATCTGTTGTTGTATTATTATATGATGTCGGGTCAAAATGTCATGGTTGATTCATTTATAATAATCAATTCATTTGACATGGTTCATTTGACATAATTGATTCATTCCTGCTTATATAACAATACTAAGACTGCCTTATTATATTTTATTTATTATTCGTGCTTATCATAAGAACACCTGCATTGAAGCGATATATTCTATATGGCAATAGCTTTCCATCTTTGCACCTGTTATACCTCAGCGTATAACTTTTCCATAAATTCTCTTGTTGCCACTGCATTTTCTGGAACAGTATTCTCAAGTGTACAATGAACATATGGCTTATGTTCCTTGATCTTCTTAAGCAGTAGTGGATAATTAAGTCCACCTGTTCCTGCTGCTATTGACTTAAGTTCATCATTCTCAACTACATAATCCTTGCAGTGGACTACTGCGATATCTTTTAATAACAGGTCAAATGCCTTTTCTATAATCTCATCCTGTTTATCAATGTTTCCTGTATAAAGAAGGTTAACAGGGTCAAATATAATCTGAAGGTTTGGAGAATCTATAGCATCAAGCACCTTTCTTGCCCTCTCAACTGTGTTGACTATATGCTTCCATACAGGCTCTATAGCTACTATAACGCCAAACTGTTCTGCATATTTAACTATAGGTCTTAGGTTATCTATAAAACACTGAAGTGCCTCATCTGAATGATTCGCTGGTTCATACTTGTACTCTTCATTGACAGCACCTGTCTCTGTTCCAACAACTCCACATCCAAGTATACTTGCAAATCTTATATGTGCTTTATACTTCTCGACTATCTCCTTATGCTTTTCAGGATTAGGATTGCAAAGATTAAGATAGCATCCAAGAACTGCCACATCAACCTTATTCTCTGCACACAACTCCTTAATATACATAGCAAGTCCAGGTGTCATAGTCTCAACTCCCGGCTTAAACTCCTTTATAGACTTCGAAAGTGCTATATGCATACAATGAAATCCCTGCTTATGTATATTAGGGATAAGCTCATCAAGTGGTGCATATGCAACATCATGTGCTCTGATACCTATTCTCATAATAATCCTCCATTCTTGCGTGTGAAAAATCTTATTTTTCACACTAATCCTCTTTTCTACGCTCATTTATCACTAAATTTCTTTTCTGTGCGTGTTTAATCTTGAATATTTTATATGTCTTACTATATTCATACATCATGCTATTTAAAATCTACAGATTTATTTCAGTTTAACATATCAATGCCCAAATGTCACTTATAAGTTCAATTTAAGCTTGAATTTAAGCTTGAAATATAAGCTCTATTTAAACTTTGACCTGATACAAAAGCCCCTGTAATGATAATAATTACTGTATAATTAATAAATACTACCATTACAGAGGCTCTCTTATTTTATATAATCTATTAATGTACTAGATTGTACGATTAATTATAACAGAAACAATTAGAAGCTCATATCATTCTTACTTACAGCATTATAAAATGTAGTCAGTGGTATAAAGCTCTGTGCAAAGCTTTTTCCTGAATCACCCTTACATATAACTGCATCGTCTGTTATTGTCTTTATACCTACTGCTCCACCAGATGCTTCATTTATGGTTTTTCTGAATGTTTTAAGTCCGTACTTCAAATATGAGGCATCTCCTGTAAGCTCATAAGCTATCGCAAGTGACTCAAGCAGAAGTGTGTTGTTACCATTTCTTGCAAGACTAGGAAGTTCCTTATAGTAAAACAGTCCGTTATCCATATAGCAGTTCTCTACGAGATCATCCACCGCATGTATTAACATCTGTTTTACATCCTCTCTTGGGAATACTCTGTAGTATCTCATAACACTTCCGACTGCAACTGATATCATGAAACCTACTCTTATTGCTGTATTATCTGTGTATGGTGATAACCAGTCTCCATATTCTTCTTCCCATTTCTTGAAGCTGTCTATAATCCAGTCGCATTTAGCAAGCCATTTCTTATCATTAGTTTCTACATAAAGTGCTATAAGTGTACGAAGTGCCCAGCCTGTTTCCCTTGCATTGGCTTCACCTGGCACCTGATACATCGGAGTTTCAAGAAGTCTTAAGACATTTTCGCCGATTCCAACAGCTGTCTCATATCCTCTCTCATCTCCTGTAAAATGATAATAATCAAGAAGACCTTCAACCCATTCATGTGAGCATACCATAACACCATTCTTACAATGCCCTGCTGTATGTTCCCATTGTCCACCAATTCTTAAAGGATTGCTGCTATAGTGGCATACATCAACATCCATCCAATGTTTTGCTGCTACTATCAAATAATCAAGGAATCTTCTTACTCCTGTTCTAGCATACATAAGTGCGCAGGCATGCGGATAGTCATATTCATTGTTGCTCCAGACCGGTTTTCCGCCACCTCTTCCCTGGACTGTGTAGCCCATATCTACTGTATCACCCCAGTTAAGCATACCATAGCATCTTGAATGTCCATCTGCTTTTGCCATAAGTGCTATTTCCACATCTTCATCATATTTATCAGGAAATACATCAAGCATTGCACCAGACTCTTTAAATATCTGAGGTGCTATATATGGTCTGTCTGGCATCTGATATATAAGACTTCTGTTATCTATCTCCCATATATGAGTTTCCGGACTATGCCAGTGTATAAGGAAGTTCTGTTCTTTTGCCATACCTGACTGCATAGTAATCTGACCTACACCTTCTGGCACAAGCATGACCGCTACACCCTCTGCACATGACTTGATTGCCTTAGGATAATTCTGCTGTGCCTGATGCACTGTTACGCAGAATCCATCATCAGAATCTGTATAGTCAGCCATAAATGTTCCATATAACACTTCTGCATAATGTTCATTAGCCTCTTTTATAAGATAGCTGTCATCTATCGTCTCATTTACTTCTTCACCATTCTTACCTATGATAAAGCTTGTCTTATAGTTTGAAGTGGCAACTATAGTCCTGATATCTGAAACAGGAGCCCTGTGTTCTATCATATCAAGCTCTCCTATTCCTCTTGTCATAAATATAGGTCCATTGTTCTTAGAATTGTCTGTAAGAATATCTCCACATCCAGTTGAATCGTTGCCAGCTGCCATATCTATATGTACAAGCTTATCTGTTATCCTGCTGTCCTTTGATTTCTTAATATAAAATACAAGTGATTTTATATTAAGTTCCTCGTCTGATGTATTGATTATTCTATATGATATGTTTACCCATGGTTTTCCTGCATAGGCTGTGATTCGTATCTCAGACTCTATTTTCTTATATTTTATATCTTCTTTATCTATAGAAGCTGTATTTCCGCCTTTATCAGTTTTATTTCCATCTTTATCAGCCTCAACAACATTATAAGCCTTAGCTGAAAGTGTTACCTCTACAGGACCTGGCTTTACTACACGCCACTCTCCTATAGACATCTTATAATCATTTCCTTCTCGATCCTTTAAAACCGGTCCTTCAAAGTTCTCTTCGGTATATATCTTTCTTCCATCAACTAACCTTGTAAATATACTTTCAGAGTTATCAGATACATCAAACTCTAATTCACCACTGTTTACTGTATAACCTGCTTCTGTCTTCTTTACACACACTGCAGCTTTGTGTACATTTACATCCTTTTCTATAGGATTATCATAAGACAGCTTAGAAGCTTCTACAGCTTTATCATACTCTTCACTGCTTACAGAAAGAATCACTTTTGTGCGTTTGTTAGCTGGGAGATCTGCCATAAAGCTTATAAACAGAAACTTAACACTTCCATCATCATAGCTTGATGTCACTTCAGGCTGTATAATGCATTCCTTTCCATTCTGTAATACTGCTATCTCTGATATGCTTTTAAGTTCACCTTTCTTAAATGGAACTGCTACACTGACGCATTCCTGAATCCTTGGATACCTATATAACTTATCCAGATAAATATCTAACATGCTTTATTCCTCCTTGTTATTCCACTGTGCAAACCATTTTTAACACAACAAAACTGTATTAATATGGGTTTTTACCGGTTTTTTTTCGCATTTAACTTATATCTTATTATACTCACATTAATATCTGCTAACTACTGTTAAGATTGTCCTTTTTATGATATTATACATATTAATTGACCTTTACCTGCTTTAAGTTAGCAATCAGTACTAAGCATGAAGGTAAATTTATTCACAGAAAGGACTGTACACTTTGAATTATGCTGAAATAAAATATAATGATATTGCCAATGGTCCCGGCGTAAGAACAAGTATATTTGTAAGCGGCTGCACTCATCACTGTAAGGGTTGCTTTAACGAGGTTGCATGGGATTTTAATTATGGCATGCCATTTACTGATGAAACTATTGATGAAATAATAGAATCAATGAAGCCTTCTTATATAGCAGGATTAACTCTTCTTGGTGGTGAGCCCTTCGAACCAGCTAACCAGAAAGGACTTCTTCCTTTATTAGAAAGAGTAAAACAGGTATATCCTGATAAGAATATATGGTGTTTTACAGGCTATCTGTTTGATAAAGATATTATGGAGCGTATGTATAACACATACCCAGAGACTGCAAGAATGCTGTCTTTCATCGACATATGTGTTGATGGGAAGTTTGTTGAACAACTAAAGGATATGATGTTAAAATTCAAAGGATCATCTAACCAGAGAACTATTGATGTACAGACCTCGCTTAAGGAGGGGCATGTAGTCATAGCTGATGGTTACTAAAGCTATTTATGCTAATCACAATATATAGAAATGAGGATTTATTTTTATGAAACAAAATGTAAATATTAAAAAACTTACACCTGATGCTATTATACCAACTTACGGAACTGAATACTCAGCTGGTGCAGACCTTTATTCAGGTATGACAGAAGCAGTCACTATAAAACCTGGCACAACTGAATTCATCAAAACAGGTATTGCCATGGAGATACCCGCTGGTCTTGTTGGTCTTATTTATGCAAGAAGCGGTATGGCATGCAAAAAGGGTGTTGCTCCTGCCAACAAAGTAGGTGTTATTGATTCTGACTACAGGGGAGAGATAATAGTTGCCCTACACAACCACTCTGATGCTTCTGTTACTATAGAACCAGGTGACAGAGTTGCACAGATTGTACTTGCTCCTTATATAACAGCTGCTTTTAATGAAGTGCAGGAATTAAGTGATACAGTTCGTGGAGATGGCGGATTCGGTTCTACAGGAACTAAGTAGGAATGTTGTTGTTTAATTGAATATTAGTTGGTGACGAACGGACGACAAATATAAGCTACA
>OGHU01000955.1_pt1 | contig 18563 bp, 14 predicted proteins | sample 1571521 | NCBI WGS metagenome assembly OGHU01 (sample SAMEA2581963, study PRJEB24529) | metagenome | biome: Human gut stool | place: China | collected 2011 | reverse complement strand
TTCTTCGGCGTACAGGCCGGAAATCTCGCGCCAGTTGCAGCAGCAGGATATGCGAAGAATTTACGACACGATATTTTTTATAAGGTGCAGGATTTTTCCTTTAAAAATATCGACCACTTTTCAACATCAGGTCTGGTCACACGACTGACCACTGATATCACAAATGTACAGCAGGCATACATGATGAGTATTCGCCTTCTTGCCAGGGCACCGTTTATGATCATCCTGTCATGGATTATGACACTGACGATCAACAAACCGATCGCAATGCTTTTCCTGATAGTTGTTCCTGTCCTTGGCGGTACACTGATCTTTATTGCGAAAAAGGCACATCCGCATTTCATCAAGGTATTTGATGAATATGACAACCTGAACAATTCCGTTCAGGAGAATGTAAATGCCTCACGTGTAGTTAAGGCTTTCGTAAGAGAGGACTATGAGATTGAGAAATTCCATGGAATTTCCAGATATGTTTATGATCTGTTTACTAAAGCAGAGAAAATCGTTGCATGGAACTCACCGGTTATGATGTTTGCCATGTATACTGTAATCATTATCATTGTTGCAATTGGCGGAAGAGGTATTGTTCTCGGTGGCATGGAAACCGGTGAGCTGACAAGTATCATTGTCTACGCACTTCAGATTCTCATGTCCCTGAACATGGTAACTTTCGTGTTTGTTATGATCATGATAGCAGAAGCATCCACAGACCGTATTGTAGAGGTTTTGGATGAAGTTCCTGAGATGCAGGATAAAGCTGATGCAGTAAAGAATGTGGCAGATGGTTCCATTGACTTTAATCATGTAGATTTCAGCTATGCAGGAGAGGGAGGAAATCTTTCTCTGAAGGATGTAAATCTTCATATTAAATCCGGTCAGACAGTAGGTATCATCGGCGGAACCGGAAGTGCAAAGTCTACCCTAGTGCAGTTGATCCCCAGACTCTATGATGTCACAAAGGGTAATGTCCAGGTGGGAGGCGTGGATGTACGCAACTACAATCTGGAAGTACTTCGTGACCAGGTTTCCATGGTACTTCAAAAAAATGTGCTGTTCTCAGGAAGCATCTATGACAATATTCGCTGGGGTGATGAACATGCCAGTGAGGAAGAAGTTCGGAGGGTCTGTAAGCTGGCCCAGGCAGATGGATTCGTCAGTGAGTTCCCGGATGGCTACGATACAATGATCGTTCAGGGCGGTAACAACGTATCCGGCGGTCAGAAGCAGCGTCTGTGTATTGCAAGGGCTCTTCTCAAGAAACCGAAGATCCTGATCCTGGATGACTCTACCAGTGCAGTAGATACAAGAACAGATGCCCTGATACGTAAGGCTTTCCGCGAGGAGATCCCGAACACAACAAAGATTATTATCGCACAGCGAGTTTCTTCTATTGAAGATGCAGATCAGATCATCGTACTGGATGACGGTAAGATCGCAGGTGTGGGTACTTCAGAAGAACTGCTGAAGACAAATGATATTTACAGAGAAGTATATGAATCACAGGTCAAAGGAGGCGGAGACGATGAATAAGAAGAAAAAATTAGATCAGAACACCATCCAAACTGCCAAAAGACTTCTGAAATATATGACAGGAACCCATAAGATACAGTTTATCATCGTATTTATCTGCATCTTTATCAGTTCCGCAGCAAGTATTGCAGTATCCCTGTCCCTGAAATTTCTGCTGGATGACTTTATCATTCCGCTGATCGGACAGACAGATCCGAACTTTGCAGAACTCTATAAGGCACTTGCAGTCCTTGGCTGTATTTTTGCACTTGGTGTGATTGCCACATTTATTTATACCCGAATGATGGTTTATATCGGTCAGGGTGTGCTTAAAAGTGTCCGTGATGATATGTTCGAGCATATGCAGACTCTTCCAATCCGCTATTTCGACCAGAATACAAACGGATCTGTCATGAGCCTCTATACCAACGATACAGATACCCTGCGACAGATGATCAGCCAGGCGATCCCGCAGGCACTGATGGCGCTGTTTACGATCGTGGTTACCTTTATTTCCATGTTACTGTTAAGTCCGCTGCTTACGATTCTGGCAGTTGTGATCATCTTTGTCATGCTGAAAGTTACCAATAAGATTGGTTCCAACAGTGGCAAATATTTCATCCGTCAGCAGGTATCTCTGGCAGATGTGACCGGTTTCGTGGAAGAACGAATGAATGGTCAGCGTGTGGTAAAAGTTTTCAACCACGAAGATAAATCAAAAGAAGAATTCGACAAACTCAATGAAGCACTTTTCAAGAGCTCCGCAAATGCCAATAAATACGGAAATATGATGGGACCGGTGATCGGTAACATCGGTAACCTGCAGTTCGTACTGACAGCAGTACTTGGGGGACTTCTCTCTGTAACAGGTGTGGGCGGCATCACCCTCGGTGTTATGGCTTCCTATTTACAGTTCACCAAGAGCTTTACCCAGCCATTCATGCAGGTGGCACAGCAGTTCAACTCCATCGTTATGGCGCTTGCCGGAGCGGAGAGAATCTTTGCCCTGATCGACGAAAAACCGGAGACAGACGAAGGCTATGTAACCCTTGTCAATGCAAAAAGAGATGCCGATGGCAACATCATCGAATGTAAAGAACGTACCGGCATGTGGGCATGGAAACATCCACATTCCGCAGATGGAAGTGTATCTTACACCCCTCTGACCGGCGATGTCCGTTTTGAAGATGTTACATTCGGCTACAATCCGGATAAGGTCATCTTAAAGGATATCAGTCTGTTCGCAAAACCGGGACAGAAACTGGCATTTGTAGGTTCCACCGGTGCCGGTAAGACAACAATCACCAACCTGATTAACCGTTTTTATGATATTCAGGAAGGAAAGATCCGCTACGACGGCATCAATATTACAAAGATCAAAAAAGACGATCTGCGTCGTTCCCTCGGTATTGTCCTGCAGGATACCCACCTGTTTACCGGAACCATCCGCGACAATATCCGTTACGGAAATCTTGATGCAACCGATGAGCAGATCTACGAAGCTGCCAGACTTGCGCACGCAGACCAGTTCATCCGGATGCTGCCAAACGGTTATGATACCATGTTAAGCGGTGACGGCGAAGAACTTTCACAGGGACAGCGCCAGCTGCTTTCCATTGCAAGAGCTGCCGTGGCTGATCCACCAGTTCTCATCCTCGATGAGGCAACTTCCAGCATCGATACCCGTACCGAAAGCATTGTACAAAAGGGTATGGATAATCTGATGAAAGGGCGTACGGTATTTGTGATCGCCCACCGTCTGTCTACGATCCGAAACAGTGATGCAATTATTGTGCTTGACCATGGACAGATCATTGAACGCGGGGATCATGCGGATCTGATTAAGCAGAAGGGAACCTATTATCAGCTGTATACCGGCAAGCTAGAACTTTCCTAAACTGGAAATACCCTCCTATTGCAGAAATATTACAAACTTGTTACAATGCATTTGTACTTAGCTAATACAAATACAAACAGGGAGGTACTTAACTATGTGCTTTAGATTTTTTTCCAACTGCGATTTCTCAGCACTGATCCGTAAGTGTTTTGGATGCTAATAACCAGCAAAAAAGAAGCTGCACACGAATTTTCTTTTCGTGTGTCAGCTTCTTTTTGCGTTTCCTGTCTGTATTCACCTGACCGGTTTCTATGCACGGAAATCAAATTTATTTTTTGATATGTTGATTTAAAAACTCCATTACTTCTCGTTTCTTTGGAATCGCAGGAATTCCACCTCTCTTTTGCACACACAGACATGCTACTGCATTTCCCTGCCGTGCACAGGCACGCAAATCATTCCAGTCCATCTCATCAATTGCTTTGTTCAGGGATAAAAACTGGCTCAGGAATCCACCCCAGAATGAATCTCCGGCTCCTGTTGTATCAACCGCCTCTGTTGCAAATCCCCTGATCTGTTCTTTTCCATCCGTAGTTGCCACAAGTACGCCGTCACTGCCAAGTGTAATGGCAATCAGCTCTGGTCCCATGGAAAGCAACTCCTCCGCAGCTTCTTCATAGCTGTTTTTTCCCGTCAGCAGGAGACTTTCTTCATCCGATACCTTCATCACATCCGCAAATGGAATCACTGCTTTCATTTCCTGTACTGCAGTCTGTTCATTTCTCCACAAGGATGCACGGTAATTTGGATCATAAGAAATCAATGCTCCCGCGTCTTTTGCGATATGAACGGCTTCTAAAGTTGCACTTTTTGCCGGTTCATCCGTCAGGGAAAGCGATCCGAAATGAAAAATTTTACCTTTTTGCAAAAGCGTCGGATCCAGTTCTTCTTTCCGAAGTTGTGTATCCGCGCCCGGTTTTCTTGCAAATGAAAATTTCCGCTCACCGTTTTCATCAATTTCTACAAACGCAAGTGTAGTAAAATACTTATCATCTCCGATCAGATGGTCCACTGCAATCCCCTCATTTTGTAAGGTTCTTTTTAAAAATGCACCATGCATGTCTTTTCCGACTTTTCCAATAAACGATGTCCGGTATCCCATATGGCTTGCAACCGTCAACAAATTCGCCGGTGCACCACCGGGATTCTGCTCAAACAGCTTCATTCCATCTTTTCCGTATCCTGCCTCGGTAAAATCGATCAGCAGTTCACCCAATGCTACAATATCAACCTCTTTTTCCATTCTTTAATTCCTCCACAATTTCATTATAACGCTTTTTATTCAGCCGATAAAAGAATAATACCACAGCAGTCACAATCCAGAGAACCCCCGGAATGGTTGTAAATGCATGTTTCATAATGGAAAGTACGGCTGCATTTTGTGTCTGGTTTGCCACATACCCGTATTTTCCGAGTAATCCGGCAAGAAGTGCTGTTCCAATTGCCATTCCAATCTTGTTTCCAAGCGAGATAAACGCATATTGAAATCCATCGTTGCGCAATCCGGTTTTCCACTCACCGTACTCCACACAATCCGGAATGATTGCATAAATTGCGGTATTGAATCCGGAAAAGAAAAACTGTGTAATTCCAGACAATGCATAAAAGATAACCGGAGCTTCTTTTACATTAAAGAAAAACATGGAAAGCATCGAAATTCCTGTCAAAAGTGCAAATACACTGGCAGTTCTTCCTTTATTGTTCAGTTTACGGAATACCGGCTGAAAGCAGGCTGCTCCAATAATGGAAGGAATAATGATGCACATCGAATAAGTGGTATAATACGAGGCATTTCCTTCTACATAAGTAAAATAATACAGGACATCCGCATTTCTTCCATATAAAGTAAAACCAAATAAAATCTGTCCTACCAGAGCCAGCAGATACGGACGATTCTGAAGCACCGCTTTTAGCTGGACTTTTATAGAAATTTTTTCTTTTTCCGGTGTGATCACAGCCTCTTTTGTCTTTGCAAAGCAAAAGAAATGACATGCTGCAAAAATGCATCCATAAATAACTGCCACCGTCAGATATCCGGTTTTTGCACTGCTGCTTCCAAATTTGTTAATCAAAGGAACGGTAATGATATTTAACACACCGATTGCAATCATTGCTGCAACGGAACGGGAAGTGTTGATTTTTGCACGCTCATCAATGTCCTGTGTCATTGCTCCACAAAGTGTTCCATATGGAATATTCACACAGGTATATCCCAAAACAAGGAGACAATATGTGATTACCATATATACAATTTTTGCAGTCTGATTCCAGTCTGGTCTTGCCCAGAATGTCATTACAAGGAGCACCGCCGTAATCGGTGCCGCCACCAAAAGCCATGGACGGTATCTTCCCCATCTTGTCTTTGTCTTGTCGGTCAGTCCCCCAACAATCGGATCATTAATGGCATCCCAGAATCGGGAAAACAGCATCAGTGCAGACACTGCTGCCATACTGATTCCAAATACATCGGTATAAAAAATCATTAAAAAATTGCTGACAAACATCCAACTGAAATTACATCCCACATCACCAAAACCATATGCAATTTTGCTGATCAGCGGCACTTTTCCACTTCTGTTCTCGCTACCCATACGTTCCTCCTACTTCATCAGAGTTTCTGGCAAAACTCGATTCTCTCCTCATTCGGTCCTTTAATCATGAAAAACTTTACACCATTATCCCAAAACGGAAGCTGCTCAATTCCATCCGTAATGACTTCATATCCATTTTCACAGATCTTTTTATACATTTCTTCAATATCTCTCACATCCAGTGCGACATGCTGATATGCCCCGTCTGCCATTACCGCCTGTCCGTTCTCAAACGATTCGATACAGTAATTCTGAATCTGCAAAAACGCAACCTTTTCTTTTGCCTTTTCATTATAGGTTTCTAAAATCACTTCAAATCCAAGACTTTTATAAAATTCGATTGTCTTTTTTAAATCATTCGTCGGGAGCCCTATGTGGGCTACTCCGACAATTCCATATTCGTTTTTCATCTGTTTAGTCCTCCTGCACATTGATGATGACTTTCATCGTTGTCTCACTGTTATCATCAATATACTGGTATGCTTTCAGATAATCTTTAAATGCAAACGTTTTTGAAATTAATGGTTTCAAATGTACCTTTCCCTCATTGACAAGACGGATACCATCTACATAATCGTCATGCCGGTACATCATGGTACTTTTAATATCGAGTTCGTGATCATTTGCGACTGCCAGATCCACCTCTGCCATTCCTGCAAATACTGCAACCAGTACGATCACACTTCCTTTTCTTGCATATTTGATTGCCTGCCCCATCGTAATGTTATTTCCTGCACAGTCATAGATCACATCTGCCTTATCCGGACCAAATGCCTCTACCATAGCCTCTCCAAAATCTTTGTGCAGCGTGTTGACACATACATCAATTCCACATTCTTTTGCTTTTTCCAAACGCAGATCACTGACATCGGTAATCATAACCTTTGCTGCTCCCATCCCTTTTGCTGTTTGTGCAACAAGATTTCCAATTGGACCTGCGCCGATTACTGTGATATTCATTCCTTTTACATCGCCCATCTGCTTTACTCCATGAACTGCAACTGCAAGAGGCTCGATCATCGCCCCTTCTTCATAAGACATATCTTCCGGAATCGGTGTTACCTTAGATGCATCTACTGCAAAATATTCAGAAGCCGTACCTGTGGTCTGGAATCCCATAACCTTTAATTCCTCGCAAAGATTATATTTTCCATGGCGACACGGATAGCAGTGTCCGCAATAAACCTGTGGTTCAATCGTAACTTTCTGTCCGATCTGAAACCCGGAAACATTTTTCCCTATTTCTGCGATTTCTCCGGAAACCTCATGTCCCTGTGTCACCGGATATTTCGTAAACGGATGCTTTCCATGATATACATGGATATCAGAACCACAGATACCTATATTTCTGATTTTTACCAGTACCTGATCATCCTTGACTTCTGGAACCGGAACCTCTCTAAATGTAATTTCTCCTGGATTTGTCATTACCTGCTGTAACATAATTGTTTCCTCCTTTATATTTGTTCTTCTTTTGTTTTATCTTTTATAAAATGTTTTATTAAAGTAATTACATTATTGTCCCATTCCTCTGTTTTGTCAATAGTTTTTGAGAGTTTTTACCAGTTGCACAATTTTTTATTTTACTTTTTGTACAATTTTTCTAAATTTTTAAACAAAAAAGTTCCCTCTTTACCGCATATACACGCCAGTAAAGAAGGAACTTTTTTAATTTCATCATTACAAACAGCATTCTTTTACATATTCATGCAAAAAATGTTTTGCCGCACCAACCGCCGATGCTTCTTTTTCATAAGAACAATTTTTCAGATAAGAAATATCCCTGTCAAATCCATTGTAAGACAATACCCTCTGTCCCAATGGAATCATATACTCTGTCAGTACACCTCCGACATCTCCCCCAAGTATAATATCCATATCGTATGCCATCCGAAGATTGGATATCAGGATAGCAAGATGATCCAGATATCTTTCCCATTTTTGTTCAGCTTCCTTATTTCCCTGTTTCAATTGTTCCATAAATACTTCCAGAGAATTTTTTCCGTCCCCAGTCAGCACACTTGCCGCACAATAAGCATCTGCACACCCCTGCTTTCCACAATAACATCTGTCCCCTCCGGGAATCAGGATCATATGTCCAAACTCTCCTGCCTTCTGGTTCTGTCCACGAAACAGTTTTCCATCAATGCAAAATGCCCCTCCAAGAGTATGATTTAAGGAGAGGTATATCGCATTGTTATATTTTTGTGTATCTTCCGCAAGCATAGCGGAATTAGCATCATTCTCAAAATAAACCGGAAATCCCAATGCCTGTTCCAAAAAACGCAGACTGTAATTTTCTACCTGAAGAGCATGCGATTTTAGAACTGTCTTCTCATTCTGATCGATAATTCCGGGAATTGCAATTCCAATCCCTAAAATATCTTTCTCCGTTTTGCATTCTTTCAGAAACTGTTGTACCTGCCCGGCAATTTTTACACTATAATCGATATCCGGTGAAAATTTTAAACGGACACGTTTCAGATGTTCGATTTCATATCCCAGATTTACAAGTACCATTTCCAGATGATTAGCGGTAATTACAAGTCCCATTGCCCTGCAATATTCCTTGTTAATTCCTATGCTTTTGGCTTTTCTTCCCCCGGTAGATGCATACTCTCCATTTTCTACAATCAGTCCCTTTGCAATCAGCTCATTGACATTTGTCAGAACTGTAGGCATACTAAGCCCCAGTTCTTTTGCCAGTTCTGCCTTTGATGTAACGGAATGGTTCAACATGTAATTTATAATTTCAGTTCTTGCTATATTGCGTTTTTCTCTTTTTTCCGGCATAATCTTCCTCTTAAATAAAGTATTTTATAAAAGTATCATATGCTTTTATTTATTATTTGTAAAGGACAAATTTTCCTCCATGAATTCTTTACTGCCCAATGCCAGAATACCATCATCCATAAGAAAAACCCCCGGCAACTGCCGGAGGCCTTCTATTTGCCACATTTTTATTTTTTCAGTCCCTTAACGGTAACCACCTTTGTGTAAATGTTTCCCTTATCATCACTGATCCAGATGGTATATTTTCCGTTTTTCTTTACCTTAAACGAATACTTCTCTCCTTTTTCTGTCACAAACTTTGGACTCTTTCCCTTTGCCAGATCATAGTCCCCACTGTACATTCCACTCATAATATACTGCTTCCAGTATTTTTTATCCTCATTGTGGGATTTTCCAATACTTCCCTTCTGGTACTGCACAGCCCTTACATGTGTTCCAAGCACATTGGAAAAAGAAACCGTTGCGCTTGTTTTTTTGCTGTTTTTCTTAACGCCTGTCTGAATCAGCTTACTCGTTGGAATTGCTGCTGCAACTACATTAATGTTCCCTGTAAACGTGTCATAATTCTGACAGGATGACTTTGTATGAAAATAGTAGGTACCTTTCTTTAAAATTGTATACTGATCACCGTCATATTCCCAATATCCGTCTCCGGTTTCCAGAACTTTGTTGGATGCAGACGCATCTGAAAATACTTCAATATGTGTCTGGTGCCCATCTTCCTGACTTGTCACAAGAGAGGAGGTGGTCTTTAAAATTACCCAGGAATCAGATTTTAACTGAAAAGAACCATATCCCTGCTCAATATTTTTATCTTTCTTAGTCACCGTAATTGTCTTTGAATACATGGCAGAGACTGCATCAAATTCGGATACATCTTTGATCACAGGTATATCACATGCTTCCCACTCCGCAGCGTTTGCCTTTTCCGGTGTCATTGCGGTAAACAGTCCTGTGACAGCCATCGCTGCCGCCAATAATATTGCGGTTAATTTCTTCTTCATAATGTTCTCCTTTTTATTCATATTTACCCCAGATCGATCACATTTTGTAATGCGTCTGTCCATTTTATTGTAAACATTTATGAAGTTCATGACAATAGGCGATAAGTCCTAAAATCAGCCTGATATTCTGCAATTTTGCTGCATTCAATTAAAAAAGCCACCGCAGATCCGTCTTCTGTAACGAACCTCGATGGCTTTTCCATATTTTCTTTTTTAAGAATTACCCCTGTGCATACCGGGTCAAGAACTGCTTCGTGCGCTCTTCTTTCGGATTGTCGATCACCTGATGCGGATCTCCCTGTTCCACAATCACACCGCCGTCCATAAAGATCAGCTGGTCTGCCACATCACGGGCAAATGCCATCTCATGGGTGACAATGATCATTGTCGTCTTCTGCTCGGCAAGCGTGCGGATGACTTTTAACACTTCTCCGGTGAGCTCCGGATCAAGCGCAGAGGTCGGCTCGTCAAAGCAGAGGATATCCGGCTTTAAGGCAAGTGCACGTGCAATCGCCACACGCTGCTGCTGTCCACCGGACAACTGATGCGGATAATGATCCATGCGCTCTGCAAGTCCCATCCGCTCTAAAAGCTGTCTTCCGTGTGCATCGATTTCCTCTAAAATTTTCTTTTTATCAGCCTTAAAATCCGGCCGTTCCTGTGCCAGTAACTGCTCCGCCAGTGTTACATTCTGCAATGCGGTATACTGCGGAAACAGATTAAAGGACTGAAAGACCATTCCAAAATGCAGACGCTTTTTGCGAAGTTCCGCATCTTTTTCCGCTCCCGCAGATGCCGCGTCAAACAACGTCTCGCCGTTTACCGTAATGGTTCCACTGTTCGGACGCTCCAAAAAATTCAGACATCGCAAAAGTGTGGTCTTTCCCGATCCGGAGGAACCTATGATGGCAAGTGCCGTGCCTTCCTCCATGGAAAAGCTGACATCCTTTAACACATTCGTTTTGCCGAAATGCTTTTCTATATGTGATACCTCTAAGATTGCCATGTCTTCCTCCTACTTAAAGTAATCCAGCTTGCGCTCAATGTAACCAAACAAAAGCGTCAGAATACCGATAAAAATCAGATAAAATACGCCAGTGTAAAACAGTGGCCAGGTCAGTCCGTCCGACTTCATAAACGCAGCACCGGCAAACGTCAGCTCATATGCCGCAATGATACGAGCCAGGGAAGTATCCTTGACCAGTGTAATGATCTCGTTTGACATCGGTGGTACGACGCGCTTGATCATCTGAAGCAGTGTGATTTTGAAAAAGATCTGATGCTTTGTCATGCCAAGCACCTGTCCGGCTTCCCTCTGTCCGGCCGGAACTCCCTCAATTCCACCACGGAAAATCACAGAAAAATAGCACGCATAATTAATCACAAATGCCACTACGGTTGCGGTAATTCGCCCGCTCTCATTTCCACTCCAGACGGTCGTATGGAGCCAGAGTCCCGGACCATAGAAAATAATGATCAGCTGAAGCATCAGAGGCGTTCCACGGATGATCCAGACCAGAATCTGAACCAGACGCTGCAGCAGTTTAAACTTGCTGAGCAGGCCAAATGCCAGCACCAGCCCAAGCGGCAGCGCAAAAATCAGTGTCAGTATAAAAATTTCAAAAGTGGTGGCAAGACCTGTCAAAAGTGACTGTGTTACTGTCCAGAACATGATTTATTTCCCCTCTGGTACGACAACTACCTGTGCATTGTTACAATAAGCATTGGTACATTCCATTGCAGAAGTTACCTCGCTCGTCAGAGTCATTCCATTCCATACGACATCGATATTCTTGGAATTCAGTTCCATGACCTTGTTGTCCCAGTCGATCTCTACAAAATCAACCTCTACACCAAGTTTTTCTCCGACAAGTTTTGCCATATCTGCATCAAACCCGATCCAATTTCCATCTTTATCCTTATAATCCATCGGCTCAAAATCGGTCACACCGACAACCAGTTTTCCTCTTCCCTTGATGTAATCCACGTCACTGTCTTTTGGGGACTGTTCAAATGTGGCATCTTTCTGCTCTACAAGTGCTTCCTGTACTCCATAGGTTTCGGCAATTTTTTCCATGCTTCCGTCTTTATAAGAGTCAGCAAACACCTGATTGATATAAGAAGCCAGATCCGATCCTTTCCGGCATCCAACGCCATACTCCTCGGTCGTAAGTTCGTCTGTATGCTTCAGATTCGGATAACTGGTGCCCTCACCAATCATGGCACCTGCCATCAGAAGGTCAATGATCGCTGCATCGGATGTACCGGAAGCAACTTCCATCAGGGCATCTGCCTGAGACGAAACGGAATTGTACTGAAATCCCTTTTCTTTTGCAGCTTCTTCTCCGGCAGATCCTGCCTCTACTGCATATACCATGCTCTTTTCGCTCTTTCCGGTATCTCCTGCTCCTTTGGATGCACCACAGGCAGTCATACCAAGTGTCAGCGCTGCTGCCAGCAATACTGCAAGTTTCTTTTTCATAATGTTCCTCCATTAATTATTAATTCTTCTGTTTACTACATGTTTACCATATTATCATGTTATCATGCTAAAGTAAAGAGGAGTAAATTACAAACCTTCCTGCATTTTTTCCCTGACCATTTTTACCATCTGAATCACCAATGTCGGCACAAATGCCAGCAGCAGAATATACCCATACATCAGCACTCCCATTTCTGCCACATCAAACAGCCTCTCAAAAACCGGAACGCAAAGTACCAGTCCCAAAAGAATACATCCACCCAAAAATGCTCCCATGCTGTACTTGTTGGACCCAAGTCCAACCCGTGCCATGGACTTTTGGCTCCGGCAGTTAAACCCATGAAACAGGCGTGCCAGTGTCAGCGTTGCAAAAGCCATCGTTGCTGCAAGCGCGGTACTCTGCTGCAGCCCTATATAATAAGAAGTCATGACCGGACACGCAATCAACGCTCCCTCTGCCACAATTTTCCCCAGAAACGAACCGGTCAGTATTCCGGCAGAAGGATCCCTTGGTTTTTCCTCTAAAAGTGCTGCATCTGCCGGCTCCATGCCAATCGCAATTGCCGGAAGCGAATCCGTCAGCAAATTGATAAAAAGCAGATGCACCGGTGCAAACGGAACTGGAAGTCCTGCAAGTGAAGTATACAGTACCGCCAGAATCGCTGCCATATTGCCGGACAGCAAAAACAAAATAGCATTCTTTATATTCCGGTATACATTTCTTCCATTCACCACCGCCTGAATGATGGTCGCAAAATTATCATCTAAAAGAATCATGTCTGCCGCATCTTTTGCCACTTCTGTTCCTGTAATCCCCATTGCCACTCCGATATCTGCGCATTTTAATGCCGGTGCATCGTTGACACCATCCCCCGTCATGGAAACAATCCGTCCTTTTTTCTGCCATGCCTTTACAATTCTTATCTTATGTTCCGGCGAAACTCTGGCATATACACAGATTTTTTCCAGTTTTTCCTGCAATTCCTTCTCACTCATGGCATCTAACTCCCTTCCGGTCACAGCCAGATCCCCTTCCTGATAAATTCCAAGCTGTTTTGCAATCGCACGCGCGGTAATTTTGTGATCCCCTGTAATCATGACCGTGCGGATTCCTGCTCTCTTTGCATCGGCAACCGCCTGAATGGCTTCCGGTCTTGGCGGATCCATCATGGCAATCAGCCCGAGAAAGATCAGATTTTCTTCGCTTTCTATGGTCAGCGGTCCTTCACTCTCTTTATACGCAAATGCCAGCACACGCAGTCCCTGCCCGGAAAATTCCGCAATCTTTTTTTTGATTTTTTCTGTCTCCGTCGGATCAAGCGGAACAATTCCGGTACTTTTCCGTACAAATTCACAGCGTTCCAGCAATACATCCGGTGCTCCTTTGGTCAGAATGGTTCCGACCCCGTGCAGATAATATCTTGTGCTCATCCGTTTCCGCTCAGAATCAAACGGAACCTCTTCGAGACGTTTCATACAGCTTCGAAGCATTTCTTCCCGGTAACCGCCTTCGCCCATCATTCCCCCTTTCGGCGCGGGAATTTTACGAAACATTTCCAACAGGGCATATTCGGTCGGATCTCCGATTCCTTTTCCGTTCTCCAATGTTGCATCATTGCTAAGCACCGCATCATATACCAGATATCTGTGCAGCTGCTCTTCCATAGAAAGCTGTCCGGGCAGATATTCCCTGTCATCCACATAAACTTTCTGCACGGTCATCTTATTCTGTGTCAGCGTTCCGGTTTTATCCGAACAGATCACCGATACACATCCAAGACTCTCCACTGCCTTCAGCTTTCTGACGATGGCATTTTCCTTTACCATCTTCTGTGTTCCCATTGCCTGCACAATGGTCACAATCGAACTGAGTGCTTCCGGAATAGCAGCTACCGCAAGTGCAACCGCAAACATCAATGCATCCAGAAGCGGCATTTTACGGTATAAACATAACCCCAGTACCACTGCTGAAATTCCCATAACCAGAACTGCCAGCTTTCTGCTGAACTGATCCAGACTCACCTGTAATGGTGTCTTACGGTCCCGGATATCATTCATCATCCCGGCAATCTTTCCGATCTCGGTATGCATCCCTGTTCCTGTAACTAAAACCTGTGCGCGTCCATAAGTGACCAGGCTTCCGGAATATACCATGTTTCTGCGGTCTGCCAGCGGCAGATCCTCCGGCAGACTGCCTTGTGTCTTTTCTACATTGGTGGATTCTCCGGTCAGCGCACTCTCATTGACCTGCAGGGAAAAATTATCCAGAATCCTTCCATCTGCCACAACCATGTCACCAGCTTCCAGTTCCACAAGATCTCCAGGAACCAGTTCCCTCGAAGGGATCTCTTTCTTTTTCCCTTCCCGGATGACTTTTGCACACGGTGCAGACAGATTTTTCAGACTGTCCAGTGATTTTTCCGCTTTCTGGTGCTGCACCGTTCCCAAAACTGCATTCATCACCAGGACAACTGCGATTACAATCGTACTCTCTGCATTTCCGGAAAACATGGAAATAAGCGCGGCGATCAGCAGAATGACAATGAGTAAATCTGCAAACTGTGACAAAAACACCCTCAGAAGCCCGGGTCTTTTTCCCTCTTCCAGTATATTTTCCCCACATGTTTCCCGGATTTTTTGCACCTGCATTTCGGATAATCCCTGCTCCGTAGTAGAAAATACTTCTCTTAGCTGCTCTTTGGAATACTTCCAGTATTTTTTCATGGCATGCCCTCCCTGTGTTGTGGTACAAAAAAAGAAACGAGACTTTTTTGCACCAGAATAATGCAATAAAAAGTCTCGTTTCTTCGTGTACAGCCCGGTTCCAGCTTTCCTGTAACGTGATGACGGCCTGCACAACACCCGGACACACCGGATGCAAACTACTCCCTGTTTATTATCTTTTTGTATTTTACCCATATCCTCTTTCATTTGTCAACTGCTTTGTTTCTTTTTTCACCACATTGCACAAAATATTTGTTTCTTTAAGCATTATATAGTATAATAAATCCAAAGATAAACTTACATCAGGGATTTACATGATAGAATAGGAGATACGCTTATGATGCTTACACTCATTCCTTTTTTTGACCGGAATATGTCCGTTAGTGCTTATTCTCTGTTTACCAGAAAAAATAACTTTCTTATGAACCCAAGCCTTCTTGGTTCCAGACAGTTTGACGGGGCTGCCTATGTAGACGGGCTGGAACTGATTCAGGAGCTTGGAACCACCACACTCTCCGGAGGAAAACCGATTTTTGTATCTTTAAATAATATCTCTATTTTCAGCAGTCTGGAATCCGAGTGCAAAAATACAAACCATGCACCGATTCTCCTGATTGACCAGACATTTCCTCCGGTATCCATGTATACAGACCGCATCCGCGAACTGCGCGAATTCGGATATCATTTTGCAATCCGTAATCTTCCTGTTCACTGCTACGAAGACTACGCACCGATTCTGTCACAGATGGACTACATTCTGATTGACTGCCAGAAAATAGATGCCGTCAAGGCTTCTTTCTATTTCCGCAAACTGTATCCGGATATCTGTATCTGTGCCAGCAACATTCCGGACACGGAAACATTCGGAAAACTCAGTCCTGCAGAAACAATTTCTTTATTTGAAGGAACCTTTTTCCGTATGCCGGTCACACGCGGTGAACATAAAGTATCGCCCCTGAAGATCAATTACATTTCCCTTCTGAATCTGATTGAAGAAGATGATTTTGACCTGACCAAAGCGGCTGATATTATCAGTCAGGACACGGCTCTTATCATCTCTTTGCTTCGGCTGGCAAATACACGCTCCTTTAATTCAGAAATCACTTCCGTGCGGGTTGCTGTCTCAATGCTGGGGCAGAAGGATCTGACGCGCTGGATTCAGACAACCGTCATTGAGAAACTGTGTTCTGACAAGCCAAATGAGCTGATGCGCCTCTCCCTGCTGCGTGCCAAGTTTGCAGAAAATCTTGCACCGGTCTTTGGCATGGCAATGCGTTCCCAGGAACTGTTTCTGACCGGTCTTTTCTCGATTCTGGATATTATTCTGGATTGTTCCATGGAAGAAGCTCTCTCCATGGTGCGTGTATCGGGCAAGATCCGCACCGCCCTTCTGGAACATACCGGTTCCCTGGCAGAAGTGCTTCACTTTATTGTAAAATACGAATCGGCAGAATGGCAGGAAGTTTCCCGCCAGCTGGTGCTTAAAAACATCGAAATTCCGGATGTTTCCCATGCATGGGTTTCTTCCCTGCAATGGTATGCAAAACTGATTGCCATGAATGAATAATGGCAGATAAAAAAAGGATGCACAAAACGTGCATCCTCTTTTATTGTTTTATTGTCTTCCGCTGGTTCCTTTCAGACGTGCCATCGCACGGGAAAGAGAAGCTCTTGAGTGGTAATACTCACGGATACTCTGCTTCTGGCGCATCTGCTCCTCTGCACGCTCTTTTGCTTCGCGGGCTCTTGCCACATCGATTTCCTCCGGACGCTCTGCAGTCTCCACGAGAAGTGTCACACGGTTATTGACGATCTCGACAAATCCCATTCCGACAACTGCATATTCCCAGTTATCCGTGCCTTCCGGCTGAAACCTCATCTCGCCCTCATCAATGGCAATGACCATATCCTCATGATGAGCCAGAATTTCTTTCTGCCCATCATATTCCGGAACGATCAGAGAACGGCATCTTCCGGAAAAGAACACACGGTTTGCAGATATAATTTTTAAATAGAATGTATTGCCTGCCATAATGATCTCCGTTCTTTATGCTATGCGTTCTGCTCCATCTGCTCGGCTTTCTTCTTAACATCCTCGATAGTTCCTGCATTAAAGAATGCATTCTCCGGATATTCATCCATCTCACCATCTAAAATTGCTTTAAAGCCACGAATTGTTTCTTTCAACGGAACATATACACCCTTGATACCGGTGAAGTTCTCTGCTACATGGAACGGCTGTGACAGGAACTTCTGAATCTTTCTTGCACGGTATACCAAAACTTTATCTTCGTCTGCCAGTTCTTCCATACCAAGAATTGCGATGATATCCTGCAATTCTTTGTAACGTTGCAAAATAGCTTGTACGCCACGAGCTACATTATAGTGCTCTTCACCGATAACCAGCGGATCAAGGATACGGCTGGTGGAGTCAAGCGGGTCAACTGCCGGATAAATACCAAGCTCTGCAATTTGACGGGAAAGTACAGTGGTAGCGTCCAAATGAGCGAATGTTCCTGCAGGAGCAGGGTCAGTCAAGTCATCCGCAGGCACATATACAGCCTGTACAGAGGTAATAGATCCAGTCTTAGTGGAAGTAATACGTTCTTGCAAAGCACCGATGTCATTAGCTAAAGTAGGCTGATAACCTACTGCAGACGGCATACGGCCAAGCAATGCGGATACTTCGGAACCAGCCTGGATAAAGCGGAAAATGTTATCAACAAAGAGCAGTACGTCCTGACCGCCAACATCACGGAAATATTCCGCAATAGTTAGTCCAGTCAGCGCAATTCTCATTCTGGCGCCAGGCGGCTCATTCATCTGGCCGAAGACCAGAGCGGTTTTGTTGATAACGCCAGACTCGGTCATCTCGTAGTAAAGGTCATTACCCTCACGGGTACGCTCACCTACACCGGTAAATACGGAATATCCACCGTGCTCCTGCGCGATATTTGTGATCAACTCCTGGATCAATACGGTTTTACCTACTCCGGCGCCACCGAACAAACCAATCTTACCACCTTTCTGGTAAGGGCAAAGCAGATCAACGACCTTGATTCCGGTTTCCAAAATCTCTGTTTCTGTCGACTGCTCATCGAATGCCGGCGCTTTTCTGTGGATCGGGTCATATCTCACCCCTTCCGGTGCCGGTTTTTCATCAATTGGCTCACCTAACACATTAAAGATACGTCCCAATGTAGCTTCGCCTACCGGTACAGAAATCGGTGCGCCCGTTGCATGTGCTTCCATACCGCGAACCAAACCGTCGGTTGGTCCCATGGCAATACAACGAACTGTGTCATCACCCAAATGCTGTGCCACTTCCACTACGAGCTTTCCACCATCTTTCAACGGAACATTAATTGCCTCGTTGATCTCCGGCAGTTTGCCCTCTGGGAATTTAATATCGATAACGGCACTGACGATCTGCGTCAGCTTACCAACATTTAATTCTGCCATTTAATTTCTCCTTTTTATTTTGCTATGAAATCGCGGATGCTCCTGCGATAATCTCCGTCAATTCCTGTGTAATAGATGCCTGACGGGCTCTGTTGTACTTA
>OGHU01000952.1_pt1 | contig 18644 bp, 12 predicted proteins | sample 1571521 | NCBI WGS metagenome assembly OGHU01 (sample SAMEA2581963, study PRJEB24529) | metagenome | biome: Human gut stool | place: China | collected 2011 | reverse complement strand
ATGCATGTTTTGAGATTCTTGATTCAGTATACGAAGAGGCTCCCGTACCTGAAGATTTTAATATTTCGCGAGGTCTTGAGTTTAATGATGCTGAAGATCATAAGGCTATATATCAGCTTGGAAACTGGTTGTTCCTGCATTCCTATCTGCTTACTCCGGCATATGCCGAGTCATTGCGTGACATAGTTATGAGCGTGGACCGGAATGATCCGGACAATATAGTTCATATAAATGAGCGGTTGGAAGCGGCTATGATGGAAGATACGACCGGACCTTTGGCATTGTATACTCCGGAATGGGTCTATCTTATGCTGGAAAGAAAATTGCCTGAGAAGCAGAAGACGGATAGTGATAAGGGAAATCATCCTTATTATGAGTCTTTCATTAGATATACAGGAGGAGAAGTCACCCGTTTCTTTGACAGTTATGACGCAATGAATGGATTCTTTATCGAGGCGCTCGGATGGGCGGCAGGGGAGAGACATCTTGAACAGGCGGCCGGCGCCCATGATTATACTCTTATGGTCACCCCCCATAAAGGTATGTTGATGGCACGGGATATAGCAAGATGTATCAATGCACCGGGCAATCCTTATTATGATAAAGAATATGCGGCTGCGCATGCATTCGAATTATTGAGTGAGCGGGGACTGTGTCCCGGAGACCTGCTCAGATACATATTCGAAAAGGGATGGCTGACTGATGCCGTCTTTCCCGGAACAGATGATACTGATCTCGTCCGTAATTATCAGGACTTTATAGCAAGATGCTATCTCCAGATATATTATCGTGGAGATTAAAATGATTTGGAATTTAATCAGAATAAACAACCTTACATTATGAGAAACTTCTTATCGGTATTTGTAATACTCATGTCCGCGAGTGTGGGTTATGCCCAGACAACCCGCGAAGAAATGGCGGCGGACCTTAACAAGACTGGCGGTGTATATTTTGCATATCCTGCAGTATCTGCCGATAATACACCTGCCCCTAAAGGGTTTAAACCATTTCATATAAGTCATTATGGACGCCATGGATCACGTTATCTGATCGGTGACAACGATTATAAATGGATAGCGGAGTTGCTTCATTTCGCTAATTCTGAAAACGCATTGACAGAAACCGGACGGGATCTCATGACAAGACTGGACTCTCTGATGATCGAGACTTCGGGCCGGGGTGGAGATCTTTCCCCTCTGGGGCGCAGGCAGCATCATGACATTGCTCGTCGGATGATGCAGAACTATCCCGAGGTCTTTACTTCCGGATCAAAAATATCAGCGCGTTCGACTCTTGTGCCGAGATGTATCCTGAGTATGGCTTCATTCTGTGAAAGCCTCAAGGAGAAAAATCCGGGATTGACGATAGATATGGAATCATCCAACAGATATATGCCTTATATCTGCTACAGTACCCCGGAATCAGATGCGTTTAACGATAAAAACGGATGGTGGGAAGAAATTTATCGCAAGTTTGTAAAAAAGCAGACGAAACCGGAAAGACTTGTTTCATCTATATTCCGTGATAACGAGTTTGTTGAAAAATATGTTAAGCCCGAAGATTTCATGTGGGGTGTGTATTGGCTCGCTTCAGATGCTCAGAACACAGAAGGGAAGATCTCGTTTTACGATTTCATGACCTCTGATGAATTGTTTGATCTCTGGCAGTGTTTCAACTCGCATTTTTATGCCAGACATGCGAACTATGGCCCTTCGGAAGGCGTACATCTGCAGAATGCGGCACGATTGGTAAAGAATATCATTGACACGGCTGATGCAGCCATTGAGTCTGAGGCGCCGTCTGCCGCGCTTAGATTTGGTCATGACGGGAATGTCGTTCCGCTTACAGCTCTTATGCATCTCAAAGGATGTGATGCGGTTATTGATCGTCCCGAGGACTTTTATAAAGGTTGGTGCGACTGGAAAGTGACCCCGATGGCAGCCAATATACAGCTGATCTTTTTCCGCAATTCCAAGGAGCCGGGTAAAATACTTGTGAAAATTCTCCATAATGAAAAAGAAACCGAGATCCCGGTAAAGACAGATATCTGGCCTTATTACGATTGGAAAGATGTAAAAGCATATTTTTTAAGCAATATCCATTGAATTGATTAATAAAACGATCTCAGACCGATGCCAGGTCTGAGATCGTTTTATTGTATTATTGCGGATTCTGTTCTAAAAATCAGCAGAAGGATTTTTTGCGGAATATGCTCTTAATCCTCAATGATATAACGCCGAATATGGCTTCTCCGAATATGCTCGAGTTCATTTTTGATGTGCCTAACTGACGGTTGACAAATACAATGGGAACCTCGACAATCTTGAACTTCTTGAAATGTGATTTGAATTTCATTTCAATCTGAAAGGCATATCCTTTGAATTGTATCTTGTCAAGATTAAGCTCGCGCAGTACGCGTGTATTGTAGCATACGAACCCGGCAGTTGAATCGTGCAGATTCATTCCGGTTATTATTCTGACATAAACCGAAGCGAAATAAGACATCAGTACACGTCCCATAGGCCAGTTTACCACATTCACACCAGAGATATATCTTGAGCCTATCGCCACATCTGCGCCATTTTCTTTACATTCTTTATAAAGACGGGGCAGATCATTGGGATTGTGAGAGAAATCCGCATCCATTTCTATAACGAAATCATACCCCTTGTCAATAGCCCATCTGAAGCCATGGATATATGCTGTCCCGAGACCAAGTTTCCCGGAGCGGGTTTCCATATGGACACGATCCGGATATTCTGTCATTTTTTTCTGTACTGCATCCTGTGTGCCATCGGGAGATGCATCATCAATAACAAGAATGTCGAATCCATCAGGCAATGCCATTACCGCATCGATGATATTTCCGATGTTTTCTATTTCATTGTATGTGGGTATAATGACAAGAACGTCACTCATCATGAATTTCTCAGTTTTAAACAGCTTCTTAATGTGATTGCAAATTTACGAAAAAAAACTTAATAACAGCATCCGGCAAAAGAAATTTTCAGATGCGTCATAAGAATCTGCGATTTTGTACAACCTTGTTTATATATAATGACGGATGATAGGATTCCTTGCTTCTCTTAAGACTTTCGTCTCCCATGTCTTCTTCCCTGTTGAGGTATCTGACATCTTTGAACCTTGACGAGACCTCATAAGCGAGGCGAGATGCAAGGGCCTGATATATTCCACGGAATCCGATATTTCCTTTTTCAACATGGACGAAAAAAGTGTCTCCTGTTTTTTCTCCGAAAGAATAACCGACTATCTCATTATCCACTCTTATCACAATACCGAAAAACGGGTAATCATTATAATTCCGTAAAACATCTATTACTTGTGTACATTCATAAACAGCCAGCTTATTGTCCGAATGTACGGTACTGAACGCAAGAGTGAATGCAATGAGTTCGGCTATGTCGGAGTCGTTTATAACGGATACAGTAAATGGGGAGTAATTATTGATGAAGAAATTAAGATGATTTCTCTTTTTTTCCATTTTACGTCCGGCGAATGTCACAAATCGCTCTATGTCATACAGATATTCTTTCCATTCATCTATATGAACGGAAATTTTCATATTGGTGTCCGAACATGATTCTCCATTTGATTCATATGGATCAAGAATTATATACTTGAAATTATTTTGTCGGCAATATGTATTGACGAGACAGAGAAAGACGTTGTAGTCTATAGGTCCGCACGGGTGATAGAAAATCTTTTCACCATTGGCAGGGTTCGTTCCCATAAGAAACAATGTATCCATTGTTTCCGAAATTTCGTATTCGAAATAATCGGTCCACATAAGAACACCCCCGACTGAAAAATCACATGATCGGGAAGGATATTTAAAAAAATATCCTGTCAATAATCTTATATCACTATTCGTGACAGGGCGGAACCGGAGTGCGGCTGCCTCACAGTCGTCAATAATAGCTTTATTTCTTGTTTTTAGGGTTATAGTAGAGTCCATAAAATTATTAAAGCATGGAACTGTGTGATTTTTTATTAAAAAAACTAAATTGATGCGAGAATAGTTTATAATGAACTAAAAAAAATTTCGTCGGAGTTTTGTATTTTCTAAATAATTAGTACTTTTGTAAAATGTGTATGGAGCTTTGTCACAAAGTTGGAATAAATGCGTTTAATTATAAATTGACCTTTAATCTGATCAACATAACAACAAATATAACCCCAATCAGAATTCTATGTTAAAAAAGATTCTAACTATGGCAGTGCTGACGGTGTCGGCTCTGTTTGCGGGTGCGCAGACGCCGCTTCCTTTGAATCCGGCGATCAAGCACGGCACCTTGCCTAACGGCTTAAATTATTACATTCTTCACAATGAGGAGCCGAAAGAACGTGTTAATTTTTATATAGCACAGAAGGTCGGTTCTACGCTTGAGACCCCTGAACAGCTCGGTCTTGCACATTTCCTTGAACATATGGCCTTTAACGGGACTACTAATTTCCCCGGCAAGACCATGTTGAATTATCTTCAGTCGAAAGGTATTCGTTTTGGCGCCGATATCAACGCTTATACTTCCTTTGATGAGACTGTATACAATATCGATAATGTGCCTTCAACTGATAAAGCACTTGTAGATAGTGTATTGCTTGTTCTTCATGACTGGAGCGGCAGCATTCTTCTTGAAGAGGATGAAATCAATGCCGAACGCGGTGTGATTGAGGAGGAATGGCGTTCACGCAACAGTGCCCAGCAGCGCCGCTTCGAGGCTATGTTGCCTCAGGTTTATCAGGAATATCAGTATCAGCAGATGCCGATAGGAAAAATGGAGATCGTCCGCAATTTCCCTCCTCAGGCTATACGTGACTATTATCATAAGTGGTATCGTCCGGATCAGCAGGGTATTGTCATTGTCGGCGACATCGATGTAGATGAAATGGAAAAGAAGGTTATAGATCTTTTCTCTACTATTCCCATGCCTGAAAACGCAGCCGAAAGAACCTATCCGAATGTTTCCGACAATAAGGAACCCATTTATGTCTATTTCTCTGACAAGGAGCTTCGTTTCCCTATGATAACGGTTAGTTTCAAAACGGATAAGATTCCTTTTGAAATGAGAAATACTCTTGAGGCATATCTCCAGACTCAGGTAGTGGAGATTCTTCTTTCCACAATGATTAACAATCGCCTGAACGATTATGCCAAAAATCCGGATTGCAAGTATGTGCAGGCAGGCGTTTCATTCGGTGATTTTTATGTTTCGAAGACAAAAGCTGCATTTGATACTTACATTATCCCCAAGGGCGATGTAAAAGCTGCATTTGAGGACGCTATGGGTATTGTTGCGCGTGCTTGTAAAACCGGATTTATGGAATCTGAACTTGTTCGTGCGCGTGATGAACTTCTTGCCCAGTATGAGAAATTATATAATGAGCGCAATAATACCAAGACTGAGACTCTGGCACGTGAGATCTGCAGACATTTTATAGACAATGAGGCTGTTCCCGGCATAGTAAAAGAGTATGAACTCATAAAGATGATGCTCCCGATGCTTCCGGTTCAGGCATTTAACGAAGGTGCCAAGGAACTTCTCACTCCTGAAAATCAGGTAATAGTCGTTTCTGAACCTCAGCATGATGAAATGACCGTTATAACCAAGGAAGAGATGGTAGGTGATCTCCAGAATATACTTAATAAAGAATATGAGGCTTATGTTGACGAGGTCATAACCGATCCTCTTATTGAGAAACTTCCTGCCCCGGCAAAAATAGTCTCCACTTCTGATGGTAAGTTCGGAACTACTGTATTCACACTTTCAAATGGAGTTAAGGTTGTGGTTAAACCGACAGATTTCAAGCAGGATGAGATTATTATGACTGCTTATAAGGATGGCGGTAAACGCGCTTACGATAAGAAAGAGGCCATTGATGTCCTTCTTTCGGGTGATGCTGTCGAAGTCAGCAAACTTGGAAATTTTGATCAGATAAAGCTTGGCAAGTATCTTTCGGGAAAGAATGTATCTCTGGGATATGGTATCGGCAATACAACGAATTCTCTTAGTGGAAAGTCGACAGTAAAGGATCTTCCTACATTCATGGAACTTGTTTATGCTACCTTTACCGAACTCAATCCTGATGAGAATGCCTATAATGCGTATATCGATCAGATTAAGACTATCCTCAAAAATAATGACAAAAATCCCACAAGCGTGTTCCAGCGTGCTATTTCCAAGGCTTGCTACGGAGGAAATCCGATGTTCCAACAGCCGACCGTAGAGATGGTTGAGTCAGCTAATTATGCACGTGAACTTGAGATCGTTAAAAATTCTCTTGCAAACGCTGCGGATTATACATTCATTTTTACCGGCAATATTGATCTGGATTCTTTCAAACCTCTGCTCGAACAGTATGTTGCTACTCTTCCCTCTACAGGCAAGAAAAGTCCGGCACCCGCACAGCTTACTTCAATCGAGCTCGCAAAAGGGGTCATAGATGACAAGTTCACTCAGCCTATGCAGGTTCCCGGTACGATGGTGATGTCGAATATCAGCGACAGTAATATAGAGTATAACATTGAAAACTCTGTCAAGATAGATATGATAGGAGAGATCCTGAGCAATATCTATACCGATACTTTACGTGAGGAAGAGGGTGGAACTTACAGTCCATATGCATATGGATCATTCAATCCTTATACCGATACATGGCAGATTGTATCTATTTTCCAGACCAACGATAAGGTTCAGGATAAACTTATAGCGCGTGCCAACGAAGAATTGATGAAACTTCTTTCGAAAGGAGCTGACGAGACCAACTTCAATAAAGTCAAAGAAGCTGCTCTGAAACAATATGAAATCAATGTACGCTCAAACAGCTATTGGGATAACAACCTTCTTAAATACGAGCGTGGTTTTGATGACATAACCGACCATAAGGCAGCTATCGAAAATCTTACACTCGCCGACTTCAACAAGTTCATGTCAAAACTCTACAATGGAAAGAACAGCATTTTAGTAGTGATGCAGGGCGTGGAAGAAGCTAAATAAACATAATAGTATATAAAAAATCAGGCCGAATCAATTGATCCGGCCTGATTTTTTATATAATCTTAATTTGTAGAAGTTTGCTTTATCGGATTATTTTTTCTTAGCGGGATCGCAAGTAAGACCTACACCAAGCTTCTTGAAGATTTTATGGTCGACTTCTCCGAGCATGACAGTACTGTGTACCTGACAACCCTTAAGTTGCGGCAGTTTCTCCAGTGCGTTTTTACAGAGATCATTATATTGGCTTAATACTGCCAGAGCCACCAATACTTCATCTGTATGTAAGCGCGGATTTTTTCCTCTCAGACAATTCAGTTTCATATGCTGGATGGGTTCGATAAGCTGTTGGGGAATCAGTTTGATGCTATGATCTATACCAGCGAGATATTTCATCGCATTAAGGAGCAGAGCCGCACTTGGACCGAGCAACTGACTGGATTTGGCAGTAATGATTGTTCCATCTTCAAGTTCTATGGCAGAGCATGCGACACCGGTCTCGAGAGCTCTGGCTCTTGCTGCAGTCACGCATTTGCGGTAATTCACGTCAATCTTGGCCTGATTGAATAGGAGACGAATCTTATTGACCTCTTCATCACCTGTCTCTCCTTGGGCGAAACGGTTGAGTGCCGTAAAATATCTGCGTAATATTTCATCGCGAGAGGCATTGCAGCAAATATCATCGTCCGAGATACAGAAGCCAACCATATTGACTCCCATGTCGGTGGGCGATTTATAGGGGTTGCTTCCATATATGCCTTCAAACAAGGCATTCAGGACCGGGAAAATTTCGATGTCGCGATTATAATTTATTGCAGTCTTGCCATATGCCTCAAGATGGAACGGGTCGATCATGTTTATGTCATTGAGATCGGCTGTCGCGGCTTCATATGCTATATTTACCGGATGTTTAAGAGGCAGATTCCATACCGGGAAAGTCTCGAATTTGGCATAACCGGCCTCAATACCACGTTTATGCTCATTATAAAGCTGACTTAGACAGACAGCCATTTTTCCGCTCCCGGGGCCCGGAGCCGTAACTATTACCAAAGGCCGGGAGGTCTTTACATAATCATTCTTTCCAAATCCTTCATCGGAATCGATGAGAGCTACATTGTTGGGGTAGCCTTCGATTGTATAGTGGTAGTATGCGGTAATGCCAATGCGTTCAAGTTTCTCCCGGAAGGCATCGGCGCTGCTTTGGCCATTATAATGTGTGATTACTACTGAACTGACAAGAAACCCGCGCTTCTGAAATTCTTCGCGCAAGCGCAATACGTCCATGTCATATGTAATGCCGAGGTCATTCCGAATTTTATTTTTTTCAATGTCTTTGGCACTTATCACAATGACAATCTCTGCCTTGTCGCTTAACTGACTGAGCATTCTCAGTTTGCTGTCCGGTTCAAATCCAGGAAGTACCCGGCTGGCATGATGATCGTCAAAAAGTTTGCCGCCAAGTTCAAGATAGAGCTTGTTGCCGAAATGAGCGATTCGCTCTTTAATGTGTTCTGACTGTATCCGGAGATACTTGTCGTTATCAAATCCGATTTTCATGACCGCAAAATTACAAAATCTTGACCATTCAAGCAAATTTAGTTCCTTTCTGCAACGAGGGTAAAACGAAGAGTAAAATGAACCGATCCCGATAGTCGGATGTTTAAAAAGCGGACGTTGAATTATGTCCCTTTTTAATTATTAATAATCTTAATCAAAATCAAAAAGCTATGAATCACGAACAGAACAGCGAGCATTTCGCACTTCATTTAGGTTTTAAAATTGCTAAACTTGCTCTTGAGGCCGCTACAGTAGCCGCTGCATTTTGTCTGATGAAAGAAGTGCACAAAGTTCACAAGGCAATAGAAAGAAAGGAAAAATAAAAATTGAGAATTATTTAAGGCAAGATATCCGGAGCGGTTTATCCTGCCTTTTTTATATGATACATATTTGAGACCGTTCGAAAGAAGATTGATCAATTCCAGCTGTTTCGTTAAAAATATTAATCTCGATGATTTGGATTTATCAAAAAAAATATTCAATTTTGCAAAATGCAGACCAACAGTTACGACAAGATCATCGAGAGCCGGGCATCGCATGTTATCGATGTAATGGCCCAGCGTGTTTCAGAAGAGGATTTACGCCGAATCCGCAAGGCTTTTGAATTTGCCAAAGAAGCGCATGCTCCGCAAAAGCGCAAAACCGGTGAACCGTATATTCTTCATCCTATAGCAGTGGCTACTATTGCCGCTGAAGAGCTTATGCTGGAGCCGAATCTTGTAATTGCCGCATTTCTGCATGATGTGGTAGAAGATACTGATTATTCAATTGATGATATCCGGAATAATTTTGGAGATGACGTGGCTTTTATAGTCGGGGTCGTTACAAAGCAGAAGAAGGACAAATACGTAGAATCAAAGCAGGTTGATAATTATAAACAGATGCTTGATTCCGTACAGTATGACATAAGGGCGCTTCTTGTGAAATTGGCTGATCGCCTTCACAATATGCGTACATTGTCGTCAATGCCGGCCGACAAACAGATGAAAATAGCGGGAGAGACTGATTATTTCTATGCGCCTCTCGCCAATCGGCTCGGTCTGTATAATGTAAAGACAGAACTGGAGAACCTGAGTTTCCAGTTTCGTTGTCCCCATGAATATTCGGAACTTGAACACCTTATTCATAATGACGAAGAGGCGCAATATAAAAGACTTAAGACATTTACCGAAGAAATAAAGGCTACTCTCGAACATGCGGGAATTCCTGTAGATGTGTCTATAGAATATCGTAAGCCGTACAGCATATGGCGTAAGATGCATAAATATGGTGATGATTTCAATCATCTTAAATACAGACATTTCACGGAGATAGTGTACCGTACTCCGGAAGATGTGTCGGAAAAAGACATGGCGCTCAGGATTTATTCCGTTCTCACGGACCGTTTTAAAGAAAAGCCAGGCGGAATTTCCAATTACATTGATTCCCCTAAAGAAAACGGTTATCAGATCTTCCATGTAAAGCTATTGGCCGATTTCGGCCGGTGGCAGGAAGTGCATATCAGCAGTACGAGGATGGTCAGGGACTCACAGTTGGGATGCATTGCCGATAGTTGTGGAGACAATATAAGCCGGTGGATACAGAAATTCAGGAATGTATTGCGTGATATCGCCCGTCACAGTCAGGATGGCACCGGTTTTATAGATAATGTTGTTACCTCGTTCTATAACGATGATATCATGACTTTCACACCAAGCGGACAGGAGGTCATATTGCCACAGAAGGCCACGGTGCTCGATTTTGCATATGAGGTTAATCTGCAGTTGGGAGAGAAAGCTAAATATGCCCGGGTCAATGGTTTCCTGGCTTCAGTCAAGGCTCCGCTTAGAAGGGGAGACGTGGTGGAAATATTCACAGATCCTGACGGACATCCTCATGCTGACTGGCTGGATGCGGTTGTGACATACAAAGCGAAAAAGGCTATAGCAGCCTATATAGCCCGGTTGCCGCAGCCTGAATATAAGAGATGTGGGGATTGTCTTCCTATTCCCGGAGAAGAGGTCATCGGTTTTAGGGAAGCTGACGGATCAATTACGCTTCACAAGCGTGACTGTCCTCTGGCCGTGCGTCTTGCGTCTCAGTTCGGTGACAGTATAGTATCGGTAGATTTCAAACCTGACGATACGTTGTATCCGGTTTCCATAATAATCAAGGCTGTCGACAGGTATCATCTGTTTGTCGATCTGGTGGATTGTATCTCCAACAGACTTCATCTGGCTATAGACAGTATAAACACCGAGACGGTGGACTCGATTGTCACACTGAGAATATCGTTCGCGGTTCATTCATTTCAGGAGTTACAGACTATTATCCACCATATTTCTGATATTGACGGTGTCGATGAGGTGAAAAGGGTATGAAATTCCTCGAAAGGCCAAAATTCAAGACTCCAACCCTGCGTCAACAATTCTTGCGGGATGGAGTCTAAATTCTATTTATTGCATTTCGGACAAAGTCCTGTTATTACAAAAGAGACATTCTCCGGACAGTAGCCGTCTGGAAGTGGGGGAATATTTATACTGGAGGATGTAAGACAGATAGTCTCGCCGCAATGACGGCAATGAAAGTGAGCATGTTCATCCTTGTGTTCCGAATGGTCTGCATCATGGCATATCTCATATTTTGTAGAGCCTGATCCATCAGCAATCGCGTGTAAAAGATGTTCTTCTGTGAAGAGTGCCAGAGCACGAGTGATCGAAGAGCGGTCAACTGTCTCGAGCTCAGACTCAATCTCTTGTGATGACATTGGTCTTGCGGCCGACATCAAGGTTTTTAATACAAGAAGTCTGACAGGTGTTGGCTTTATTCCGGCATAAACCAAGATATTGGTAATATCTACATTTTCTTTTTGAGTTGCCATATTTTAAGTCTATAAAGTGTCCATAGTATGGTGATTACGGTGACTCCTGTATCCGCGAATACAGCGGCCCACAATGTCGCAATTCCGAAAGCGCTCAATGTCATTACCAGTAGTTTAACTCCAAATGCAAAAACTACATTTTCAATAATGACGTGTTTGACTTTATTGGAAATATCTATTCCTTCCGAAATTTTTTCGAGATCATCTCCGGCAATTACCACCCGAGCGGATTCTATGGCTATGTCAGTTCCGAGATTACCCATTGCAATACCGATGTCGGACGTTGCAAGTGCCGGACCGTCATTTACACCATCACCGACAAACGCGACTATCTTTCCGGACAGTTTCTGATCTTTTATCATGATTTGTTTGTCATCAGGAAGCAACCCTGCTTTGTAATAGTCAGCGCCCACTGAGGCTGCTGTTTTACTTACGGCTGCTTCTGAATCACCCGATAAAATCCCTATTGAGCTGACTCCCTGCTTATGTAGTCTCTTGAATGTATCTTTTATACCGTCTTTGATTGTATCTGTCAGTTTGATAATCCCGGCGGGGACATTGTCAATGGCAATAAGTATAGAAGTGGCTTCAGGCGTGTATTTCTCAAACGGAATATGCTCAGATTTCATCAGTCTGTCCGAACCCAGCAATATCTCCTTTCCTCCATATATTGCTTTAATTCCATGAGGAATTGTGGTGATATCAGTAACTTTCGGTAATTCAGACATGTGTTTTGAGGCTTCTTTTACGACAGCCAGAGCGAGAGGATGAGAACTTTCACGTTCGACTGCTGCAGCGATAATAAGTAATTCGTCAGGTGTGTGACCGTTGTAGGCTTCAATAGATTCGATACTGAATTCACCAGTAGTTATTGTGCCTGTTTTATCGAACAGCATTACCTCTGTATTTCTTATAGCATCCAGACTGTCGTGGCCTTTGAAAAGTATTCCTTTCTTTGAGGCTATTCCGATAGAAGCAAAATAAGTCAGAGGGATACTTACTATAAGTGCACAGGGACATGAACATACAAGAAAGACCAGAGACCGGCGGAACCATGTTTCCCATTCATATTCAAATGATGCTGCTGTCAGACTTACAATCCAGGGCACAAGACATAGTAATATAGCGGCACCAAACACGACAGGCGTGTACCAGCGGGTGATTTTTCGCAGTATTGATTCCGAAGGAGCGCGATGGGCAGAGGCATCCTCTATCATTTTTATAATACGGCTCATTGAACTGTCTTTCCATGCGTGAGTGACTTTTTCTTTGACCTCCCGGTTGAGTGGAATTATGCCGGACATCACTTTGTCTCCTTCCGAATATGAGCGCGGTATACTTTCTCCGGTAATTGCTGCCGTATTGAATTCCTCGTCATTTTCAGAAAGGAGGACACCGTCGAGAGGAATGCTTTCTCCCGGTTTTACAGCGATTATAGAGCCTGGAATTACTTCTTTGGGATTCACACGTTCCCGATTGTCATCGGTAATGACTGTCGCATATCTGGGCATTTTACCCAGCAGCTTTTTAATTTCGCCCTTGACATCTCCTGAAACGACATCTTCCAGTTTCTCTCCCATAGAATAAAACAGCAGCACGGCAACACCTTCGGGATATTCTTTTAACAGGAACGCTCCGATACTTGCGATTACCATTAGAGTGAATTCATTGAATATGTCTCCGTGAATCCATTCCTTGAATGTCGCGCGGACAATTGGTATCCCGACAGGAAAGAGGGCTATAATGAATGCAAGCACATGCCAGGTTTCATTGGCCCATGGAACAATAACGGAAATGATCAATAGGACTGAAGTCAGAATTTCAGGAAGAAATAGCCGAAGGAAACCTCTTCCATGGTTATCCGCTGTATGGCTGTGATGTTCATGGTTGTGGCCATGAGCATGTTCTGTATGAGAGCTTTTGCCGCATCCGCAGCTGTTATGATGATTGCACATGATAAAATTTATTTTTTATTTTGTGCAAAAATACGCATTATCGTCTGCACATCTTGTGCGGATTTATAAGAAAACGATTTTTTGATTAGAAGACCCTCTGAATTTTAGATCCGTATCTCTCAATGACATTATAAAAGGGCCGTCCACTATAGCCTCTACGTATTCAAGCGCATCCATTAGACGTCTGTCGTTTTGGATCTCTTCCCATGTAAAGCCTGTGTAGACCCAGACTGAATGCCCCGCTTCCTTAACTCTGCGCGACAGCTCTTTTACTATTTCAGGCTGGTACATCGGATCGCCGCCTGTGAGTGTGACGTCAAAGTCTTCTTCGATCACTATTTTCATTATGTCGTCGATATCTGTCTCCCGGCCTCCATTAAAATCCCATGACTGAGGATTGTGACATCCCGGACATTCGTGTCTGCATCCTGCAAAATAGATGGAGGTCCGAAATCCCGGACCATCCACTGTCGTACCTCTGATTATATCCAATATACGGACTTTCATGTTCATATTTTCTTTAGGGGCGTCATTTATGCACTATGCGGTCGTGTAATTCCGCGAGCTTACCGGAATTCCAACGGTCTGTAGTGCCGACAAGATAGCCTGTGATACGTTGTATTGTCTCGAATCCCGTACCGCATTTCGGACATACGGTCTGGTCTTTTGTGGCATTTTCGTAACCGCAGTTCGGACAGTGGTTACGATTATGATTTACGGAACCATAACCCATGTTATACATGTCCATCATATCCACTATCTGCATTATGGATTCTTCATTGTGGGTTGCATCCCCGTCGATTTCTACGTAAAATATATGGCCGCCTGTAGTAAGGGCATGATATGGAGCCTCGATTTTCGCTTTGTGACGGGGAGAACAATGGTAATATACGGGGACGTGATTTGAATTGGTATAATATTCTTTATCCGTTATGCCCGGAATAATACCGAATGATTTACGGTCTTTTTTCGTAAATTTACCCGAAAGTCCTTCTGCCGGTGTGGCGAGTACAGAGAAATTATGTTCATATTTCTCACAGAATTCATTGACCCGGCTGCGCATATGGCTTACTATCTTCAGACCCAGGGCCTGAGCTTCCTCGCTTTCACCATGATGCTTCCCGACAAGGGCAATCAGGCATTCGGCAAGTCCGATAAACCCGATGCCGAGTGTTCCCTGATTGATAACGGATTCGATCGTGTCGTTAGGCTTGAGATTATCGGTGTGATTCCATAAGACGCTCATTACAAGAGGGAATTGTTTGGCGAGTGCTGTTTTCTGAAAATTGAAGCGCTCATTCAGCTGAATGGCTGTAATATCCAGCACTTCGTCAAGTTTCTCAAAGAAACGGTCTATTCTTTCGGTCTTGTCTTTTACGTTCATCACCTCTATGGCAAGGCGCACTATATTGATCGTGGTGAAAGACAGATTTCCCCGACCTACCGATGTCTTTTCACCATATTTGTTTTCGAATACACGTGTCCGGCAACCCATGGTGGCGACTTCATGTACATATCGTTTCGGGTCATCAGCTTTCCATTCGTCCGATTTATTGAAAGTCGCGTCAAGATTAAGGAAATTTGGGAAGAACCGGCGTGCCGTAACTTTACATGCCAGTTTGTATAGGTCATAGTTGCGGTCTTCAGGCAGATAGCTGACTCCACGTTTCTTTTTCCAGATCTGGATAGGGAAGATTGCGGTAGCGCCGTTCCCTACACCCTCGTATGTGGATTTCAGCAGTTCCCGAATCACGCATCTTCCTTCAGCTGATGTGTCTGTGCCATAATTTATTGATGAAAATACGACCTGATTGCCTCCACGCGAATGAATGGTGTTCATATTGTGTATGAACGCCTCCATCGATTGATGGACACGGTCGACAGTCTGGTTGATGGCGTGCTGTTTATATCTCTCTTTGCCGGAGAGTCCGGTCAGCTCTTTTTTGAGAAAATCATCGATCTCGTCTTCGTACAGATCTTCAAGATTCTCACCCGTCAACTGTTCGAGATTCTTGATCTCTTCAATGTAGGACCGTCGTACAAACGGCGCCAGATAAAAATCAAATGCAGGTATGGCCTGACCTCCGTGCATCTCATTTTGTGCGGTCTCGAGTGATATGCAGGCGATCACGCTTGCCGTTTCAATTCTTTTTGCCGGCCGGGATTCGCCATGTCCCGCTACAAATCCTCTTTCAAGAATACGGTCAAGCGGATGCTGCACGCAGGTGAGACTCTTAGTAGGGTAGTAGTCCTTGTCATGGATGTGAATATAGTTATTCTTTACTGCCTGTTTTACTGATGCGGACAATAAGTAGTCATCTACAAAAGGTTTGGTGGTTTCACTTGCGAATTTCATCATCATGCCGGCGGGAGAATCCGTGTTCATATTGGCATTTTCTCTCGTTATATCATTGTTTTTGGCTTCAATGATCTCCAGAAACATGTCGCGGGTCTTGGCGCGCCGTGCTATGCTGCGCTGGTCGCGATAGGCTATATAACGTTTCGCAACGTCTTTTCTGGCTGATTTCATCAGCTCGATCTCTACTTTATCCTGTATCTCTTCGACAGTCATACGTTCGTTACCCGACATTCCGACACGGTCAGTTATTTTCTGAATGAGAGTCTCATCCTCGCCCATTTCAGTGGTAAGCATGGCTTTTCTGATTGCAGCCTTTATTTTTTCTTCATTATATCCGACTACGCGTCCGTCGCGTTTTACAACTGTCTGTATCATATATTAAATTCCTGTTTAATGATGATCGGCATTTGTTAATGCCATTACAAAATTACAATTAATATTCGAATTTTCAAATTGCATTTTGGAATATATTGTTCGTTTTGGAAAACAATTTTAAGTATGTTTAAAAATAAAGTTCTGGATATTAATATGATAAAAATATTTTTGGACAACTTTTATTTCTAATGGTTGTCCAAAAATATTTAAAATGTGATTGTTTAAGTGTGTTGATTCTTTATGCGATTACCATTAATCCATTCTGTTTTTGTAATCTTCATATGTGAATTCCTTGAGGAGTATCGCGTTTCCCGATACCGGTTGAAACCATATGGAAGGATGTTGAATGCCGTTGAACATATTTGTCTTGACTGTTGTATAATGATTCATATCGAGCAGGGTAAGACGGTCCCCGGCTTTGAGTGGCGCCGGAAATCTCCACTCTCCTACAAAATCTCCGCTGAGGCAGGAATTCCCGCCAAGACGATATGTGTAGTGCTGATGATCTTTCAACTCTGAGGATATTGAATCCCCGCTTTCAGGAATCGCTTCCAGAATTGCGGGTTTGTAGGGCATTTCAAGGCAGTCTGGCATATGGCAGGCGAATGATGCGTCAATTATTGCGGTTTTGATTCCATGGTCTTCGATAATGTCGAGTACTTCGGTCACAAGATCGCCGGTCTGCCATGTAAAGGCACTCCCGGGTTCAATGATCAGTTCAAGATGTGGGAATCTTTCGTGTAATGATCTTATGAGACGTATCAGATGCTCCGTGTCATAATCCTGGCGGGTGATAAGGTGTCCTCCTCCCATGTTCAGCCATTTTATTTTAGGTAATAAGTGGCCGAATTGATCTATAAACGCATTCAGCACTGCTTCCAGATCATAGCTTGAAGATTCACAAAGAGCATGAAAATGCAGTCCTTCGATTCCCTCCGGAAGACCCTCTTTGAGATTTTCTGGGTTCTCTCCGAATCTTGATCCGGGCTTACATGGATTGTATATGTCTGTCTCTATGACACTGCAATGAGGATTTACTCTCAGTCCGGCTGAGACGTTAGGAGTATGCTCCGCCATCAATGGATAATACTTGCGAAATTGAGTAATAGAATTGAAAGTGATGTGAGAGCAACCTTTAAGAAATTCGGGGAACGATTCGTCCGTATATACCGGGCAGTATGCATGCACGTCATTGCCCAGAAACTCAAGAGAGAGTTTCATTTCATTAAGAGAGCTGGCAGTGGAAGCCTGGAAATATTCTTTAATTATCGGAAATGTCTTCCATAAGGCATTCGCCTTGAATGCCATTATTATTTTAAGATCGGCTTCGATACTGACTCTTTTTAATTTTTCAAGATTGGCCCTGAGGCGGTCTTCGTAAACTATATAGTATGGTGTCGGTATATTATTCATAATATTTTGAATTTGGCGTAACGCAATAATAAATTTTTATTCCCTGTTGATCCGAAATCTACACTAATGCTTGGTTCTCCGCTTATATTGCCCGTCTTGACGATGATACCGATTCCGAACTTTGCATGCTCGATTTTCATTCCCACCTGAAGATCATTGAGGGCATGCTGGGCCTGTTCTTTTGAAGCTGCTATCGATTTTATAGATTTCAGATTTCCTCCCCGGCTTGACGGATTTGCGACAGGAATATCCTGGGATGGGAAATTTCTATAATTTGCGGTGGGGTTGACAAAAGATTTCTGTCTGGTGCTTGTAGAGCCGTTTCCAAAGTCACCCGAATCCTCGCTATGTATATACCGTGGATCTATTTCGGCGAGGAATCGCGACGGGGATGACATTTTTGTCTGTCCGTTGCGGAAGCGGGATTTGGCATGGGTGATCACACAGCTTTTTTTCGCTCTCGTTATGGCTACATACATCAATCTCCGCTCTTCTTCAACTTCAGCGATTGTATTCATGGCCATAGCCGATGGAAAAAGCTCTTCTTCCACACCTACTATATAGACATGTTTGAATTCAAGTCCTTTAGCCGCATGGACTGTCATAAGAGTCACTTTGGGTTCGTCAGTCTTGTCTTTTTCATCAGCGTCCGTCGCCAATGATACTTCAGCAAGAAATGAAGCCATTCCGGCATCATTTTCTCCCGTCTCAAGAGCAAAATCGGTGAAATCCTTAAGTCCGTTAAGCATTTCGGACAGATTTTCCTGTCGTGATATACTCTCGGGTGTATTGTCATGTGCATAAAGCAATAATATGCCTGTTCTGTTGTAAATCAGTTGGCCAAGTTCGAATGCATTTGATTTTTCATTGTCGGCTATGAATTCATGTATCATGTCGACAAATGCGTTTAATTTTTTTTGTGTGCCCGAATTGACTCCTGTATTATATATGTCAGGATTGTCGAGAACTGTCCATAAGCTTACGCCCGCTTCGGATGCAGCGGTCTGTATCTTTTTCAGAGTTGTGTCTCCTATACCCCGGGCCGGAAAGTTTATGACTCTGCGTAATGCCTCATCGTCATCGGGATTGACTGACAATCTGAAATAACAGAT
>OGHU01000946.1_pt1 | contig 18717 bp, 7 predicted proteins | sample 1571521 | NCBI WGS metagenome assembly OGHU01 (sample SAMEA2581963, study PRJEB24529) | metagenome | biome: Human gut stool | place: China | collected 2011 | reverse complement strand
CTGGATGAGATTCCTACCATCCATGAGGGTGCGGCAGCGCAGGCGTTGGAGCGCAAGGGAATTATCTCTGACCGCTGTGAAATCAATCGACAAATCAAGGCAGACAATGCGCTGCTGCGGGAGCTGAAAGCTGAAATCAAAAAACTGGCCGCACTGGTCGCCCGCACTGTACCGGCCATTGCGGAGGGGCTGGAGAAACTGCGCAGCCAGGTGCTGATCTTCTGTTATCAGCTCTCCCATATTCGCAGTGGCAAATCGCATATTCAAGAATCCCTCGCCGTATGGAGGCCAGAGCTGGAGCGTTACACCGGTCTGGTGCAGCAGATCAAGGAAAAGAGCAAGGAGCGCAAAGCGCTGGTTGCTGAGAAAAAGGCATTGCCAATATACCATGTGAGACACCACAAGGCGCTGGCTGTCCGCATTGCCGAGCTGACAGAAGATTTAGAGGAACTGCGTTCCGAAAAGACGCTTCTTTTGCAAAAGTTTGAGTATGCGGAGGATGCAGGCGCAGAGGCGTTCCGTAAGGATATTGCCACCATGGAGGCCGGTCTGAAAAAGCTGGAGGTGCAGGAACAAAAATATTCCGCCGAACTGGATAAGGCGTTAGCTGAGTACAGCGATCTGCAAGCGCAGGCTGCGGAGCTTAATCCGGTGGAGCTATATGCGGCACGACAGGCCATCCGTCCCACGCAGGAAAAGGCGGCGGAACAGCAGTTAGAGGATGCCATGCACGAGAAGCCTTCTCTTATTATGCTGCTCAGTGCCAGACAGGAAACGTCTCGCCTGCTTGGAGAGGATGTAGAAGAACGGCAGGCACGGCAGATGGTTATGCAGCGGCAGAAAGAACAGAGACTAGTTCCGCAGAATCAGTCCAAGAAAAAAGAGCATTGGGAGAGATAACGTCAGGCGGCGACTGCAACTGTGCCGCCGCCCGTCTTATTCAATCTCCTGCTCCAAATCAGAAAAAAGATTTGAAGCAAAAAATTTCTGAATCGTGATACCTAAGCCATCGCATAGCTTTTTGATGGTTGAAATCGTGGCACTGTTGTTGCGTCCGCTGACAATATTATTGACAGTCGATTGCGTGACACCGCTCATGTTGCACAGTTTATTGATGGAAATATCCCGCTCCCGACATAACTCTATAATTCTCTCTTTAACAGCTTCTCCAATATTCATAGTACTCTCTCCTTTTATAGAGAAAGCATATCCGAATGCACTTGAAAAGATTAACTCTTTTGAGTTATAATCATCTCAAAAGGGTTAACCGGGAAATTTTGGCGGCTGGCTTACAATCTATTCATTCAATGGATTGGAGGTCGGATTATGAACTATGGCTATGCGAGGGTCTTGTCAAAGGAACAGAACGAGTATCGTCAAATGATTGCGCTGACGGCGTTTGGGATCGTGGAAAAGAACATTTACATGGACAAGCAGTCCGGAAAAGACTTTGACCGTCCCCGATACAAGCGTCTCGTAAAAAAGCTGCACCCCGGCGATCTGCTGGTCATTCAGAGTATTGACCGGCTGGGCCGCAACTATGGGGAGATTCTGGAGCAGTGGCGAGTCATCACCAAGGAAAAGCGGGTGGACATCGTTGTTCTGGACATACCTCTGCTGGATACTCGGGCTCAGGGACAAGACCTGACAGGGACCTTCATCGCCGACTTGGTGCTGCAAATTCTATCCTATGTGGCGCAGACAGAGCGGGAGATGATCCGCAAGCGACAGGCGGAAGGAATTGCGGCGGCCAAGGCCCGGGGTGTGAAGTTCGGGCGGAGGCCGAAAGAAAAACCGCCGGAATATCCGGCGGTTTTGAAAGCGTGGCAAAGCGGCGAATTATCCGCAAGAGCAGCGGCAAAATGCCTCGGTATTACCCATCAGACATTTCAGAGTTGGGCGAAATTTAGCGAATGACGGTAAATAAAGTAAAGATTAGTGCCCACCGCCTTTTTTAGCAAAAATTTTGGTATATGCTTGAAACTGGCAGTTTCCAATGGTATAATTATATAAACTAGAGTAGGCTTTATGACAAACGCCTTTATACTTGGCGGCCGGATAAAATTCTGTACATTGCTCTCCGCGTTTGCACATTCTGAAAATGATGATTTGTATATGAATAGCAATAATACGTAGCATTTCGAAATACATAGCACTACACCATAAAAAAGGAGAGATATCGCATGAAACAAAAACTCATCGCACTCATACTGGTACTGTGCAGCGTAGGAGCGCTGTTGGTGCCGCAGGTTATGGCTGAGGAAAAGCCGGTGAGCCGCATCGAATGGGTGCAGCAGCTGGTCAAGACCTTTGGCATGACCGTGGAGGAGGATAACTATCCCGACAACTATTACAGCGACATGGAGGAGACGTCCACGGGCTACCGCGATCTGCTGGTTGCGGTGGAGTTTGGCGTTATCGATTTGGAGGCCGGTCTGGCATTTGAGCCTGACCAGCCTGCTACCCGCGAATTTGCGGCCCACACGCTGAATTTCTGCCTGGGCTTCCAGTTGGACCAGGGAGCGGAATATACCTACGCCGAATCCGCCGAGGTCAGCTATCCGGATGACCTGCAGGTGGCCGTAAACCGCGGTTGGTTCGCCCTGCAGGACGGCAAGGTCCTGCCCCAGCAAACCGTGACCTCTACGGAGGCCGCCGCTATGCTTAAGGATGCCGCAGCAGTGATTGCCGGAGATAAGATCGATGTTAATCATGACAATTCCTTTACGTACGAAAGCGGCGTTGTGGAAATCCCTGAGTCCACGCCTGTGGAAATCAACGAGGACGGTACTATCACAGTTGTGAACCTTCCCGCTGCTGTGACGGTGGGAACAACATTTGTAATCTATCGGGACGGGTTCCCGAATGGCTATAAAGCGGTCAGTATCCGCCAAAACGGGCATACATCGGTGCTTACCGTGGAAAAGGTCGCACTTGACAGCATTTTGAGCAGTGCCGACGCAGAGGGCCGCGTGCGGAGCGACCTGGCGGATTTCGAGGCCGCAGATGGCGTGGATATTGCTTATATCTTCTCGGATGGGTCGGAGACGACGGACCGCGCGCAGGCCGCCCGGGCAACGAAGTCCATCCAGGATATTGTTTTGAACAAAACCATCAGCGGCGTTACTGTATCGGTGACCCTTTCCAAGCTGTCCCTGGACTATGCGCTTTCCGGCGGGGCGGGGCGATCTGTATCTGCCCTGGCTATTCTCAACGGTGAGGCAGCAATTTCCAGCACCATTCCTTTCTCGGCCCCGGCCTCTATTGAGTTGGGATATATCCCCGTGGGCCTTCTGGGCAGTATTACCATTACGGCCGATATCGGTGTGGACGGAACCATCACCTTGAGCTATGGCTGCGACTTCAGCATGGGCGTTTCCTATTCCAGCGCAGGTGGCTTCCGGGCCATTGCGGATTTCACCAGAGAGAGTTTTTCCCTGGCTGCGAATTTCAATGTGCATGCGGGGTTAAAGGTTGCCGCCAATATTACCAACCTTGAGTTCATTTACGGCACCATTTACGCCAGGATCGGAGCTCAGTACAATTACATGGTAGTTCCCCACAGCGAACCGGAATATCCGGACCTGTGTGTGGGGACAGACGCCTGGATGTATGCAAACGTTGGACTTAATGTGGGTGTTTCCTGCTGGAAAATCAAAGAGTCTTACAGCAAACAGATAGACATCTGGAGCCGGAGCAATAGTCCCATCCGCACTGTCTCCCACCTTGAGGACAATGTTTGGGTTCCCTCTTGCACCTGTGACACCACTGGTGTGTTTGGGCGCTATTTCACTCCCATCAACTCACGGTATTACAACGACGGCCGCCGCGATGTGGTGAATATGCCCACATATACATACACCGTCGATGGGAATGGAAACGCCACGATTACCGGCTACAGCGGCGGCGTGGCGGCGCTGTTCATCCCCGAAACCATTGACGGACACACCGTGACGGCAATTGGTAATAGAGCTTTCAAGGGCAACTTACGGCTGGCTGCAGTAACGATTCCGGACACGGTAACGGAGATTGGGCAGGATGCGTTCAGTGGTTGCCGTAACTTGACGTCCGTGTCATTGAGCAATAATTTGGACAGCATATATGAGTCGGCATTCGAATCAACTGCCATAAGTACGCTATCGCTTCCAAGCAAATTAACGAGATTGGATCGAAAAGCATTTGCAAATTGCACCAATCTGCAGCATGTTTCTATTCCTGCAACATTAACGACTACAACATATGGCACGATAAGTGATGATTGGAATGGCCCGTTTAATGGCTGCAGCAGTCTGAATTCTGTATCTTTCGCAGAAGGAATAACTTCAATTCTTTCGCACTTATTTGAAAACTGTAATGGAATAAGGGAAATCAAAATTCCAGATGGCGTGGCATTGATTGGAGAAAATGCATTTAAAAATTCCACTCTTACTTCTATAGATATCCCGGGTAGTGTGACGAGTATTGAGAGTAAAGCATTTAATAGTTGTGCAAATTTGATATCCATAAAGCTGCCAGACTCTGTAACCGCTATGGGCACGGCCGTGTTTGAGGGCTGCAGCAATCTCACAGACGTGACGCTTCCCGGCACACGAATGAACATCATGGCCGATACCTTTAAGAACTGCACATCACTGAAAAAGATTGTGCTGCCGGAAACTGTGCAGTATATCCGGAGCGGTGCATTCAGCAACTGCATCGCCTTGAAGGAGATCGTATGGAGCAAGGCTCCGGAGCTCATCGATTCTAATGCGTTCTACAATTGCGACGCCATCACGGAAATGGACATCCCGGCCACGGTTACCTCTGTGGGTTATCAGGCGTTTTACGACTGCGATGGGCTGACAAAAATCACCATCCCCGACAGCGTGACGTCGCTGGGCGATTCCGTGTTCTATGACTGCGACGCTCTGACGGATGTGAAGCTGGGCGCCGGCATCACGACCATCCCCGCCTCCGCTTTCCGGCACTGCGACGCACTGGAGCAGCTGACGGTGCCCCGGCGCGTGACAGCCATCAAGGACAACGCCTTCAAGGATTCTGTCAAGTTCAGCTCCATTACCATCCCCCGCAGCGTCACCAGCATTTCCGCCAACGCTTTCAGCTACCTGGACAAGCTGACGATTTACGGCGTGGCCGGAACGTATGCCGAGACCTTCGCCAATACCAACAGCATCAAATTCGTGGACCGGCAGGTCTCCGCCACCTCTGCCAGCCTGGACCAGACGGCCCTGACCCTGAACAAAGGTGCTTCCGGCCAGCTGACGCTGACGGTAACGCCGGAGGATTTCACCGACGAGGTGGTTTGGAAAAGCAGCGACACCGCTGTGGTGACGGTCAGCGATACCGGCCTGGTAAAGGCCGTGGGCGTGGGCACCGCTACCATCAAGGTCAGCGTGGGCAAGGCCAGCGCCAGCTGCAAGGTAACGGTGCTGCAGCCTGTGACCAGCATTTCCCTGAACCGGTCCTCGCTGACGATGGAGGCAACGGATACCTTCCAGCTTCAGGCCAGCGTGTATCCCTCCAATGCCGCCGATCAGCGGGTCCAGTGGACCAGCTCCGATCCTGCCGTGGCATCCGTGGATGAAAACGGTTTGGTGACAGCGCTGAAAAAAGGCACGACTACCGTTACAGCCGCTGCGCTGGACGGCAGCGGCGTGACGAGGACCTGCCAGGTTACTGTCAGCAACACTGCTTACATCTGCACCCAGCCGGAGCAGATGGAGAGTCCCCACGATTATCCGGACAGCTGCACGGATGTCTGGCTGTACACCAGCCCCGGGGCACAGAAGCTGTATGTGACCTTCGATGAGCGGACCCGCATGGAGGACGGCTTCGACTATTTGTACATTTATGATGGAAACGGGCAGCAGATCGGCAAATACACCGGCACAGATCTGGCCGGAACCACCGTCACGGTCCCCGGTGATATGGTGAAGATTCAGATAAACAGCGACGGTTCCGGCAGCGAGTGGGGATTCAAGGTTACGGGCATCCGGGCAGAGGCCTCCGCGGTAGTTGTGAACCCCATCGGTGGGGACAATGCGCCGGCGTGCCAGGTAGACGGGCAGACGCTGACGGTGACCTGCGACCGAGCCTGCGTGGCGGCGTATAAGGATGCGGATGGGAACTACGTCCGCCTGATCCCCACCGCCAACGCCAACGGCAGCTACAGCTATACCCTACCTGAGGGTGTGGCGGAGGTCACTGTGGCGGTGCGGGGCGACCTGGATGGGGACGGCAAGCTTACGGCCAAGGAGGCACGGCGGGTCATGACAGCCGTTACCCGCGCCGACAGTCTGGACGCTCTGCAAATGCTCTGCGCCGACCTCAACGGCGACGGGAAGATCAGTGCCATGGAAGCCCGGCAGGTCCTCTCTGCCGTCACCAATAGCGCCTCCGTGAAGTGGTGAGCATCTCCGCCGCACCGGAGAGAACCGTCTTGCCGATGCGGCGGAAAAAAATATAAGGAGGAAAGAAAATGAAACGATTGTTATCCTGGCTGCTGGCGGCACTGATGCTGCTGACCATGCTGCCCACCGCTGGCTGGGCGGACGACACTGCGTCCGGCACCTGCGGCGAAAATCTGACCTGGACACTGTCCGACGACGGAGTCCTGACTATCTCCGGCACAGGGGATATGACGGACTACTATAGCTACCCGGAATTCGCACCCTGGCATGAATATGCCGATCGTATCCAGACGGTCATAATAGGCAATGGCGTGATTGGCATTGGGAGCTATGCTTTTTCCGATTGCAGTTCCCTGACCAGTGTGAGTATTCCGGACAGCGTGACCAGCATTGGGTACTATGCCTTTTACGGCTGCAGTTCCCTGACCAGTGTGACAATTCCGGACAGTGTGACCAGCATTGGGAGCGGTGCCTTCGAGAACTGCGGCTCTCTGACCAACGTAAATATTCCAAATGGCGTGACTTACATTGGGTACGGTACCTTTAGCGGCTGCAGTTCCTTGACCGGTGTGACAATCCCTAACAGCGTAACCGACATTGGGCAGCGGGTCTTTTACGGCTGTAGTTCCCTGACCAGTGTGACAATCCCGAGCGGTGTGACCAGCATTGAAAACTATACCTTTTGCGACTGCAGCGCCCTGACCAGTGTGAGCATTCCAGACAGTGTGACCAGCATTGGGTGGGGAGCCTTTTACGGTTGTAGTTCTTTGACCAGCGTGAGCATCCCAAATGGTGTGACCAGCATTGGTGGCGATGCCTTTAGCGGCTGCAGTTCCCTGACCAGTGTGAATATTCCGGACGGTGTGACCAGCATTGAGAGGGATACCTTTAGAGACTGCAGCTCTCTGACCAGTGTGAACATTCCAAACGGTGTGACTAGTATTGGGAACTGTGCCTTTGAGGGCTGCAGTTCTCTGGCCAGTGTGACAATCCCAAACAGTGTGACCAGTATCGGAGACTATGCCTTTAGAGGCTGCAGTTTTCTGACCAGTGTGAACATTCCAGAGGATGTGACTATAATCGGAGACTGTGCTTTTGCGAATTGCAAAGCTCTGACGAATATTGCTTGGCCGGGACAACTCACAGCAATTGGAGCAGGGGTCGTTGATGGATCGGCCTACTACAATAACGCTGATAACTGGGTGGAAAACATCCTGTATGCAGGGCCGTATCTAATCTCAGTGGCAGGCGAAGATTCTGCCGCAAGCTATACGGTCCGAGCTGGAACTCGCATAATGGCAAACGAAGCATTTTCTGGCTTAAAAACCATGACAGACATAACTCTGCCCCAGGGACTGGCTGCTATTCCAGCCGGAACATTTCAAGGCTGTACATCACTGGGAAAAATCAATATTCCGGACAGTGTAACGGATATAACATACCTATCCTTTGCTAATTGTACATCGCTGAAGGAAATCGAGTTGCCGGAAAGTATTACAGGAATCGGAGTCTGGGCTTTTTACAGCTGCGAATCCCTGGTTAATATAAGGATTCCGGACAGTGTGACTAGTATTGGGAGCGGTGCTTTTAGCGGCTGCAGTTCCCTGAGCAGCGTAAATATTCCAGAGGGTGTAACCAGCATTGGGAACAGTGCCTTTAGCGACTGCTGTTCCCTGATCACCATAAATATTCCGGACAGTGTGACCAGCATTGGAGGGAGCACCTTTTATAACTGCAGTTCCCTAAAAAGCGTGGACATTCCGGATGGTGTAACCAACATATTAGACTACGCCTTTTACGGCTGCAGTTCCCTGACCGGTTTGAATATTCCAAGCAGTGTAGCGAATATTGGATACAGTGCGTTTGACGGCTGCACCAGTCTTCAGGATGTCTATTACCCCGGAACAGAGGAGCAGTGGCAGAAAATAGAAATCAGTAACTACAACGAGCCGCTGCTGAATGCCACCATTCATTTCGGCCGGACAGGTCCTGTGGAATTGAATGTTATCGGTGGGGAGAACGCGCCGGCATGTCGGGTGGACGGGCAGACGCTGATGGTGACCTGTGACCGGGCCTGCGTGGCGGCGTATAAGGATGCGGATGGGAACTACGTTCGCCTGACCCCCACCGCCAACGCCGACGGCAGCTACAGCTATACCCTGCCTGAGGGCGTGTCGGAGGTCACTGTGGCAGTGCGCGGCGACCTGGACGGCGACGGCAAGCTTACGGCCAAGGAGGCCCGGCAGGTCATGACAGCCGTTACCCGCACCGACGGCCTGGACGCTCTGCAAATGCTCTGCGCCGACCTCAATGGCGACGGGAAGATCAGCGCCATGGAAGCCCGGCAGATCCTCTCCGCCGTCACCAACAGTGCCGCTGTGAAGTGGTGAGCGGCAGCTTCCACCCATGTAAAACTGTCCAACACACGCGGAAAGCGTGTTGGAAAATAACAGAAAGGAAGATCACAGCATGAAACACCTGAGCAAGCGATTGTTGGCATTGCTGCTGGTGGTACTGCTGAGCGTTTCGCTCTGCGTGCCGGCACTGGCGGCCAACGAAAGCAACAACCGAGGGGCCGTCTTCTCGGCTGAGTTGGACAAGCCGACTGTCTATGTGTCCGATCAGGAACAGACCGTCATCGTCTCCATCAAGGTCAATCAGAAGATCACCCTGGACTCCTTTGAGGCCAACGTCGTCGAGGAAGGCGGCATCAAGGGAACCGCTGTCTCGTCGCAGGACCTGCCCGGTTTCCAGATCGGCAGCGGTAAGGTCGCGTGGATGTCCTTTACCCCGGACAACTACGAGACAGACCACATCTGCGACATTACCTTCACCATCCCGGCAAACACGCCTGCGGGAACGTATACGCTTGGCCTGAAGACCCTTCTGATCACAGCGGATATTTTCCAGGGCAGCGACGAGTACTGGGAGGATACGGCGGTAGCCACTGCCACGCTGACCATTACATGCCCCCACACCGCGAAAACGGAGCATCCGGCAGTTGCCGCTACCTGCACTGAGCCGGGCAGCGAGGTGTACTACACCTGCGATGCCTGCGGCCAGATGCTGGATAAGGATGGCAACGCCATTGATGCGATCCCCGTTGTCGATGCCCTGGGCCACGACAGCCGGCACCATGATCGCGTGGAGCCTACCCACGAGGAAAACGGCAACATCGAGTATTGGACCTGCGCCCGCTGCGGCAAGTTCTTCAGCGATCAGGCCTGCACCAAGGAGATCACAGAGGCGGACACCATTCTGCCCGCCCAGGGCCACAACTACAGCAAGAATTGGTCCAGTGACGCGGAAAATCATTGGCACGCCTGCGACTGCGGCAGCAAGACGGATGTGGCCGCTCATGACTTCCAGTGGGTAATCGACAGAGAGCCCACCGAGGAAAGCACCGGCATGAAGCATGAGGAGTGCACCGTCTGCCAGTATGCCAAGGAGGGCGTGGAGATTCCCAAGCTGGATCACACCCACAACATGATCCATCATGACGCTGTGCCCGCCACCTGCACGAACGATGGTACCGTAGAGTATTGGCACTGCACCAAGTGCGGCAAGGATTACAGCGATGCTGCCGGTGCACTGGAGCTGACGTCTCTGGTGGCTCCTGCTCTGGGCCACGATTGGGATCAGTGGATCGAGGACACGGCTGCCACCTGCACGGAAAAGGGCCTGAGACATCATACCTGCCTGCGCTGCCAGACCACGGAGGAGGAAGTCCTTGAGGCTCTGGGTCATGACATGACCCACCATGCCGCCAAGGCTGCCACCTGCACCGAAGATGGCAACACGGAATACTGGAGCTGTGCTCGCTGCCAGAAGAACTTCACTGATGAGGTCGGTGAAAAAGAGGCTGCTGATGTGACGATCCCCGCCACCGGTCACCATTGGGATGAGGGGAAGATCACCAAGGAGGCCACTGCAGCAGAGACGGGCGAAAAAACCTTCACTTGCACCATCTGCGGTGTGACCCGCACAGAGACCATTCCCGCGACCGGCGAGCCCGATCAACCCGCCAAGCCCGATCAACCCACGACTCCGAAAACCGGAGATGCCGGCGTAGTCCTCTATGCCGCCATGGCCGTCCTGGCAACGATGGGCGGGGCAGTGGTGCTGAACAAGAAAAAGCACACCGTATAACATAACGCAGTAAGGAAATCGTTGGGTTTCCAAGATAGCGGAAAAGGGAACACCCAGTGCAAAAGCCCTGATCTGGGTGTTCCCTTTCTGTATTTTCAGATTTCGGAGGAAATTATGCTGTTTCAGACATTGCTCGGCCCCCTTGCCCGCAAGCTCCTGCTGTATGGGGCGATCTGCCTGGTAAACGGTGTTCTGGGGTGGCTTATTCTGCATAGGCGGAAGGCCGCCGTGCCGGGCGATGCAAAATCGCTGGCATGGCTGGGATTCGTACTTCCCTTTGCCTCCGGCGGTTTTTATTCATTTGCCGCTGTTCCGGTAGGTATTTACCTGGTTTGGTACATCGCGTCTGCATTCAAAAGAAACGGTCAGCTCACGTTCCGCTGGAATTTATCAACTGTGGCGATTTTGCTGCTGCCGCTGGCCTATGCGTGCAGCGTGGCCTGGGCCGCAGACAAGGGAATGGCTCCGTTTGGCTTTGTACACACATTTCCGTTGCTTTTGTATGTATTGGCCCTGTTACAAGTTGCTCCGGGAGAACGCGATTCCGTTTACGCACTGCTTCCCTGGGGAGCGGGGGAAATGGTATTGCTGAGTTTTCTGATGGGAAAGATCCCCGGCCTGCAGGATATGGTTCTGGTGAATCAGCGTCTGGCCGGTTTTTTTGAATATCCGAATACCTTCGCGGTGTTTCTGATTGCCGCACTGGTGCTGGTCTGCACACAGCAGAATCGCTCCTGGTGCGAATACGCCCTCTGCGCGTTACTGATTTTCGGTGTATTGGAAAGCGGCAGCCGCGGGGCTATGCTGCTCCTGCTGGCAGTGCTGGCGGCAGTTGGCATAATGGGTCGCAGCGGGAAGTGTGCTCTTCTTTTATTCTGCTGCCTGGCGGCAGCCGCAGGGCTGTATGCCGTGCTGACATATTTCCTCAGTGGGGGTGAGCATTACGACCCGGCCGCGGCTGGTTCCAGTACCTTGCTGGGACGCATACTGTATGCAAAGGACCTGCTTCCTGTCATTTTGAAGCATCCCTTTGGCGTAGGCTATATGGGCTATTATGCCTTACAGGGAAGCTTCCAGCACGGTGTTTACAGCGTGGCCTATGTGCACAATGAATTGTTGCAGCTGCTGATCGACGTGGGATGGCTCCCAGCTGGCCTTTGCGCTGCCGCGGGTATACACGGGATTTTCAGCCGATCGGCATCCATGCGCCAGCGTATGCTGTTGGTCGTGTTGCTGGGACATGCGCTGGTTGACTTTGACCTGCAATTTCTGGCGATTTGGCTTCTTCTGCTGCCTGCGCTGCAAATAGACGGTGGGAAGTGCTGCCGGCTTCGAAGAACGGGAGCCATGTCTGTCACACTTCTGGCCTACTGCTTTCTTGCTGTGAGCTTCTGGCTCAGCATAGGGGACCTCCTGTTTTTGACGGGCAACGCACAGGCCGCTTTACGGGTTACGCCGTTTTACACGCGGGCGCTGGAAAAACAGCTTACCACCCTGGATGACGCGGAGCAGCTGAACGCGGTGGCGGACCAGCTGCTGGCGTGCAGCCCATACTCAGCGCTGGGCCATGACGCCAAGGCCAACGCAGCGTATGCGTCGGGGAATATACGAGCCATGATGCAGGAGAAGGAGTCGGCCATTGCCTGCAGCCGTTATACGCTTGCCGAATACGGCGACTATTTTCAAAAGCTGTATACGGCCATGCTGTTTTATTGGCAGTCGGGAGATGACGTCAGCGCGCAGGTTTGCCGGGAAAAGCTGCTGGCTATACCGGATATGCTGGAGGAGGTGCGCCGCAGCACGGATCCGCTGGGCTGGAAAATCGCCAATCAACCGCAGCTGACCTTACCGGAGGAATACCTGGATATTCTGGAAAAGCTGAGGAGGGGTTAGAAATATAGAAACCTTGACGCGCGCATGCTGCTGTCCGGCGGCGTGTGCGGCAAGGTCTGAAAAAGTGGAATAGCCTTCTTTGGCTCCACTCAGACGCTGATCACTTGAGAAACATATATAATCTTGGAGGAACGCAAATGAAAAGACTTGTTAGTGCACTGCTGTGCCTATGCATACTGCTGACACTGCTGCCCGTGAGCGCAATGGCTGCGGAAAATGTCTCCAGTGGCAGCTGCGGCGACAATCTGACTTGGGAATTGGATGCGGAGGGTACACTGACGATTTCTGGGACGGGGGATATGTGGGATTACACCTGGCAAGAAAAAACACCATGGGCGTCAAGTTACTCGAGTATAAAAGAAGTAATTCTAAAAAATAGCGTGACCAGCATTGGGGAATATGCATTCTCTGGCTGCAGTAGCTTGACAAGCGTAACGATACCAAATGGCGTGACGAGCATTGAGCATGGTGCATTCAGTAGTTGCAGTAGCTTGACGAGCGTAATTATTCCGAATAGTGTAACGAGCATTGAGACCGGTGCATTCTATCACTGCACGGGCTTGACGAACGTGACGATTCCGAATAGTGTGACCCACATCGGGAATTATGCATTCCGTGGTTGCAGTAGCTTGACGAGTGTGACCATTCCGAATAGCGTGACCAGCATTCGTCCCTATGCGTTCTCTGACTGCAGCAGCTTAACGAGCGTGACGATTCCGAATAGTGTGACCAGTATTATGTACAGAGTATTCTATAACTGCAGCAGCTTGACAAGCGTGACGATTCCGAATAGCGTGACGAGCATTGAGGACGAAGCTTTCGGCGACTGCAACAATCTTAGGGAGGTGCATATAACAGATATTGCGGCATGGTGTAAAATCGTTTTTGAGGTGTATCCATCAAATCCATTGTATTATGCTCATAATCTGTATGTGAACGGCACACTTGTAACGGATTTGGTGATCCCGGATGGCGTAGCGAGCATTGGAAACGGTGCATTCATTCACTGTAGCAACTTGACAAGTGTGACAATTCCGAATAGCGTGACGAGCATTGGGAACAGTGCTTTTGAGGACTGCAACAATCTAAAGGAGGTGCACATCACAGATATTGCGACATGGTGTAAAATTAATTTCGGATTGTTTAATTCATCAAACCCATTGTATTACGCCCATAATCTGTATGTAAATGGCACACTTCTAACGGATTTGGTGATTCCGGATGGTGTGACGAGCATTGGGACCAATGCATTCTGTGGCTGCAGCAGCTTGACGAGCGTGACAGTTCCGAATAGCGTGACAAGCATTGAGAGCTATGCTTTTGAGGACTGCAACAATCTAAAGGAGGTGCATATAACAGATATTGCGGCATGGTGTAAAATTAATTTTGGATTGTATGGTTCAGCAAATCCATTGTATTGTGCTCATAATCTGTATGTGAATGGCATACTTGTAACAGATTTGGCGATTCCAGATGGTGTGACGAGCATTGGGCCCAATGCATTCTGTGGCTACACAGGTTCGAGTGTGATGATACCGAATAGCGTGACGAGCATTGGGAAATATGCATTCGATGGCTGCAGCGGCTTGACGAGCGTGACGATTCCGAATAGTGTGACCAGTATTGGGCGCAATGCTTTCTATCACTGCACGGGCTTGACGAACGTGACGATTCCGAATAGTGTGACGAGCATTGGGCCCAATGCATTCTGTGGCTGCAGCAGCATGACGAGTGTGATGATACCGAGTAGCGTGACGAGCATTGGAATCGGGGTATTCGCTGACTGCAGCGGCTTGACAAGCGTGACGATTCCGAATAGTGTAACGAGCATTGAGAATGGTGCATTTGATGGCTGCAAGAGCTTAACGAGCATAACGATTCCAAATAGCGTGACTAGTATGGGGTCCAAAGTATTCTATGGTTGTGATAATCTAACAGCTCTTGCGATGCTGAATCCAGAGTGCGAAATATATGAAGATAAAAACACCCTTGGTTCTCCCACACAGACCACGATTTATGGCTACATCGACTCCACGGCGCAGGATTATGCGGAAAAGTATGGCTACACCTTCAAGACCCTTGACCAGTGTCCGTGGGATCCGGGAATGGAGGCTCGGGATAATCTTCTCCGGATCGTCAAGATCACACCCAACCACGCCACGATCCGCCCCAATACTAAGATTGAAATACTGTTCAATAAGGAAGTCGAATTCGGCCTGGGAACTATCAACCTGCGGGATGGGGATGACAACATTGTTGCGCAATACCTAACGACTGCCAGTGCGAGCAATATTTCTATTGATGGGAAAAAGGTTACCATTGACATTTCTGAGTGGAACCTGAAGGACGGTGCCTATACGGCGACCATCACTCCACGGGCCTTTAAGACAAAGGATGGAATTTACTTTTTCGGCCTGAACGATAAGACGGAATGGGAGTTTGATGTTTGCAGCTACGCAGATGAAGATGATGTTTTGGATTATTCCAAAAAGGGGATCCTGTTTTGGAGGCGAGATGACCCCACTAAGCCCGGCATCCCCGACGGCACCGACGATCAGTATGCCGAAATCTTGCTCCGTTGGGCAAAAGAAAATGGAATCAGTAATCTGACCAAGGAGAAGGCGCTTGCCATTCTGGATCAGCCGATGTACCTGCCGGTGACAGATATGAACGGGGCAACAGTGCTGCTGAACGATAAGCAGACAACGGTGCGGCAGGCTCTGGAGGATATTCTGTTTTTTGACAGTCTGAAGCCGTTTGCCACAGGGATCGACGATGCACTGGGCGAGGTTACAGAGTACAAGGGTAGTATCAATCAAAATATAATTCGTCAGGAGACAGATCTGTATGAGAAGATCATCAGTTGGTATCCGCAAATCAACAAATATCTGAAGAAGAGAAGCGAATGCAGCCCGTTTTACTCCAGCGCGGCGGCCTTGGCCTATCAAACACTGCTGACCGCAGCCGATGCAGCCGGAGGAACGGTGTATTCCTATGCAAAGCCTTTGCTGAAGGCAACACTTGATACAAGCATAGCGCAAGAGTCCTATGCGGGCCTGACCCAATATGCAGATTATATTGATTTTAAGAACGCTACAAAAAATCTTAGCACACTGGTAAAGACCTTGAAGGCCGAAGGCAAAGCGGTGTATCTCGCAAAAACAGACACCGGTCTGTCAAGTGCCAAGGTCATCGTTCGCTTAGGTGTGGACCTGCTGCGGGATACCTTCAAGGATAGTGACAACAAAATTTTGAAGGAGGTAAGCACCGCATGGGACAACATCGACACATCTATGACGGCAGGGAAGCTTTGTGCATTTCTTGGAAACAGCATTGGCGCATTCCCGATGATTATTGAGCTGTATAACAAGCTGGAGACGCGTGCGAAACACATGAATGCTGCGTTCTATTTTATCTCTGATTATTATATTCAAGATAAATACCCGGACTTTTATAACCAAATGTTTGATGACACGGGATTTCCTGACCAAACGAAGAAAAGCATGTTTTCTTTGCTGTATAGTGGAATTTCGAAGGATGACCCCGTCCTCAGCAACTGGTTTAAATATTTTCTGACATCGGGAGAGGACACGTATCGAGACAAATGCAGGCAACTGCGGTTCGACCTTGTAAACTACATCATGCTTTTGCAATATGCGCAGGAGTTTGATGCAGATACCGCGAAGAACGCTCTGGTCCGATATGTCAGTGCGGAGTGCAGCAGCAAAAAAACGACCCAGTTCAATACATCATGCCCTGTGATGGTAGAGGTTTATAATGCAGCCACCAACTCTCTGGTAGCATCTTTGTCCAGTGAGGACACTGCGCTGCCCTCCAGCGAGTACGGGACGATGTACTTACTGGGCGAAAACAACGAAACCAAGTGCTTTGTTCTCAACTCAGATGCATATTATGCCAAGATTATTCCATATGGCGATGGCACGATGAGCATTTCTGTGGTCACAACAGATGAAAATGGCACAGTTAGCGGTAAGGCATTCCGGGATGTTCAGTTGACCAGCGGCGTAGGGTTTGAACTGAATCTTGATGACATGGAGGAGGGCCTAAAAACAGACACAGGTGCTACCATTGAAAAGGATGGGTACATACCGGTGACAGGTATTGACATTTGGGGAGCAGGCGAACTTGCAATTGGGGCCGCAGAAAAACTATCTGCGAAAGTTTATCCTATCATTGCAACTAATCAACGCCTCACATGGAAGTCCTCCAATGAAGCAGTGGCAACCGTGGATGAAAATGGCGTTGTGACTGGTGTGGCAGAGGGAACGGTGATTCTTTCCGCAAGTTCAGAAGACGGCATTACAGAAAATCATACTATAACGATTTATACGCCGGCTACTGGCTTGGAGTTGAATACGGAATCGCTGTCGATGGTTGTGGAAGAAACCTATGCAGTATCGGCTTCGGTATCTGGTAATGCTACGCATAAGGTCCAATGGAGCACCAGCGATATGAACATTGTAACAGTAACGGAAGACGGAGGACTGACTGCCAGGGCACCGGGACAGGCAACTGTTACTGCACAGATCGACGGACTGCAGGCGGAAGTGCTTGTAACGGTTTATGCGGCCGCCCTGGAAGCGAAAATGTATCAGCTCGATCTCGGCGGAAATGCGGTCAGCTTGGAGATATATAACCATTCTGCCGCAGACAGAATTGAGGATATGGCCTATATTGCCATTTATGAAAGCGGCCAGCAAATCGGCTTGAGTACATTGTCTATTCACCTGCCTGCAAATAGTAGTGTAAGAGAGAAAATCGAACTCCCTGAATTTGTGCCGGAAAAGACTTATTCTTTGGTTTTCTATCCGATTGGTCATGACACAGCAACGCAGGAACTGATTCTTGTCAACGGTGCCTATGCGGTTTATACGTCAACGGAATCCGCTGCCGCAGAGTTACAGGACTGCCAAAAGGATACTGTTACCTGTGAAGATGTAATCGATGGGGAAACGTATACCTTGTATGCGCTGACAGATGACAGTGGTGTTCCGAGCGAAGATAATATTGCGTATATTGCCAGAAAAACGGCAGAGAAAGATCAGATAGACTTTGTGATATGCCCCAATGACGATAACGACATGTGTTATGTGTATCTATCTGACAAAACGGGCGTGCTGAGACGGGTTACGGCAATCAATTTTGCTCTAAAGCACGCATATAATGAAAAACATATCTGCACCCTGTGTGGTGCTGAAGATTCTGTTGCGGAAATTATACTATCGACGTTACCTACCAAAACTTCCTATGTGGTAGATAGAGACATGTTGGATGTAAGTGGTGGTAGGATAATGCTTCGCTATAACGGAGGGACCACAGAGGAAACAGATTTGACAGCAGATATGATTTCTGGATTTGACAATACTATATTGGGAAAGCAAACCTTGACAGTGACTGTGAACAATGCAAGCATTACTTTTGACATTGAAATTGTTGAGATGCCGGTTTCATATGTGACCGTTGAGGGAGACAAAATAGTATTGTATTACAATGACGGTATTACTGTAGAAACATCGCTGAAAGAAGGGATTGTATCTCATTTTAACATTTCAGAAACTGGTGATAAAACATTGACTCTGTTCAGCAAAAATGCTTGTGTAGTAGCTTATGTGAATGCAACCGGAGACTATGTGCGATTGAAAGCATCTGCTGGGGAGGATGGGAGCTACCAGTATATAATACCTGTTGACATCACAGAAGTGACAGTGGCCGTGAAGGGTGACTTGAACAGCGATGGACAGTTGACGGTCAGAGAGGCAAGGCAACTTTTGAGAGCGTCCATGGATTCAGATTTTCTGACAAAAAAACAGTTTATGTGCGCGGATTTGGATGGAGATGGTTCCATTTCGGTTCGAGAGGCCAGAGTTCTGTTGAAAGCATCCACCGACAGCACATCAATCACTTGGTAAGTAGCCTACTTTTGTTGGAGACAATTGCTCTGAACAATTCGGCAAACAATGAGATTTTTGCGTTTACTAAATTCAGCAAACTTAGGGGATAGCGTTCGGCTAAGCGCCAAATTCGCCGAGATCCGCTAGGCTTACATAGAATTTGTCAAAATCTAGGAACGGAAAAGATAATGTACAATAACTTGCGCAAATTGAAAAGAGTATGAAGAAAGACATAGCTTGCAGGCTCTGATAGAATGAAGTCACGACACACCATTCTGAAAGGAGACAGCAAACTATATCCGAGAAAATTGTACAGCTGAATGAGGAAATTATCAAGGGGCAGCTCAAAGAAT
>OGHU01000943.1_pt1 | contig 18754 bp, 8 predicted proteins | sample 1571521 | NCBI WGS metagenome assembly OGHU01 (sample SAMEA2581963, study PRJEB24529) | metagenome | biome: Human gut stool | place: China | collected 2011 | reverse complement strand
CCAGCAAATAATGGAATATCCGGAGAAAGGAGTGGAAGGCCTGTTGAGATCGTATATCCAGTTCACCCCGAATGTGCATTTTATCTTTTCGGGCAGCAAAAAGCATTTGATGGAGTCTATCTTCTTTTCCATCAAAAGGCCTTTTTACCAATCTACGCAGAAACTTTTCCTGGCCCCTATTCCCTATACCCCTTACCGGGAGTTTGCCAAGAAACTGTTTGATGGAAGAAAGAAAACTTTGCAGGAAGATATCTTCCATGAAATTTATCAATCGGTAAAAGGGCATACGTGGTATATGCAATATCTTTTAAACAGATTGTATTCATTGCCACAGCAGACTCCGACGATAGAACTGTTGCATACACTCATGCAGGAAATCATACAGGAGGAAGAATATACTTATCAAACCTATTTCCAGTTTTTAACTTCCAATCAGATTCAGTTGCTGAAAGCTATAGCCAAAGAGGAAATTGTAAATGAGATTAACAGTGCCACATTCATAAAGAAATATGATTTAAAAGGAGCCAGCAGCATAAATGTAGCATTAAAGTCTTCAATTAATAAGGAGTCTGTCTTAAAAGAGCAGCAAGGATATATAGTATACGATCGTTTTTTGGCAATTTGGCTCAAAGGACTAGTATGAATAATTAAAATCTCCATCACTATGAATACAAAAGGAATTCTTATTGCAATTCTGGCATTGGGAAGCATAACGTTGATAAATGCCCAACAACCTGCCGGCTATTTCTTCAAGGAATTTACTCCAGGAAAAGTTTTATTGAAAAACAAACAGTTTGCCAAAGGGAAATTTAACTATGACTGTATAAACAAGGAAATGCATTTTTTGAATGAATCGACAGACATGGTTATAGAGAATTTGGAAGATATTGATACAGTAGTCATTGATATACACCGCTTTATTCCGTTTGAGGGACATTTTATGGAAGTGATGACTGATCAGCATACCACTCTTTTTATAGACTGGAAAGTAAAGCCAAAAGATATCGGGAAGAAAGGAGCTATGGGAACAGTTACTCATGGCAGTGTTCAAGCAATTGATGTCAATACACGCTTCCAACGTGTTAACGGTGAACAGAATTTAGACCTTTCGGTCTATAAAATGGTAACGGAAAATGTTTATTACACTCAGATTAAAGGCAAGTTGAGAAGCTTTCGAAATATCCATTCACTTCTGAAATTGTATTCAAAAGATAAGCAACAACTTATCAAAGAGTTCATTGAAACAGAAAAGATTAAGATAGAAAAGCCCAAAGATATACTAAAAGTCTTGAAACGGTTTCAATAAAAGAAGGTGTCCGAAAAGTGAAGTGCCCTCTAAAAGTTTTATGTCTAACTTTTGGAGGCTGTCCATTTCAGACACCTTCTTTTATTATATAACTAATACTTTATTTTCCTCCACTAGATTCATATCCTGGTGTCTGCTTCAATGCCGAATTATTAGTCAATGTATTCTTATCAATAGGCCAAAGCAAACGGGTTGCTTCTGCTGTAGTATGTTCCAATACATATTCATCACCTGCTAAGCGCAGATCATACCAACGTTTTCCTTCAACCATAAACTCACGCATACGTTCTTTTAGAACAGCTTCCATTGCACCGGCATTATCCGGTTTTACAGACTTATTATCCGCATAAAGTGCGGCATCATTATCATTGGGATATTGTACTTCCGGATGTGCATTAAAATAATCTTCACCATAGGCACGTTTACGTACTGCATTAATTTCTTCCACAGGGTCCTCTCCTAAAAAAGCCTTAGCTTGAGCTAACAACAACAAGCAATCTGCATACCGATAAACAGGATAATCATCCAATGGACTACGCGTATCAGCCCCATCAAGCAATGTACCCAAAAACTTGGCCGGATACAACCCATAAAGAGATAAAGTTCCATCTTCCTTTTTTTCATAAGCAGCCTGAAGTGTGCTTCGCTTACGGGTATCGTTATCATTAAAGCATTTAGTATACACATCCTTATTAACCGGGTAACGGATCGTACCATTCACTTTCACTTTATCACCCAATGAACTAATGGGATTACCATTCTCATCCATATATCCGAATAATATATTTTGCTGTGGAAACATATTATTATTATATGTTACATCCCCCCACATATTATATTCATCGCGTGCATTGCGAATCGCAAATATTATCTCTTTATTATTCTTGTTATCATAAGAAAATACTTCAGAGAAATCCTCCAACAAACCAAATTTATCGGTTTGATTTCTCACTTCCTGCAATGCATTTTTCGCTGTTGTATAATCTTCGTTACCACCTCCCATGTGTTTTCCTCTCCACATATATACTTCACCCTTCAACATCATGGTAGCTGCTTTAGACCAAAAATAACGCTGAGAATCATTTCTAAACCCATAATTATCCCCAAAAGCAGTTTCTGAAGCCTGTAAATCATCAACAATCAATTTCATTACGTCAGCAGCAGAAGAAGCTGGTCTTGCTAAATTTCCAAGATCCAAGCTCGACCCTTCCGAGAAATCGGTCCATATCACTACATCTCCATAAGATCGTAACAACTGAAAGTAAAGGAAAGCACGGATACCATAAACTTCGCCCAGATAATATTTCTTGGTACTTTCATTCATCGACATACCTTCCACCTTGTTTATCATCAGATTAGCCTGATTAATCACCTCATATAAATTTCCAAAATTAGAAACAACCGTATTCACATCGTTCAAACTGTTGTTCCACATACGTTCATTACCCTGGGTAGCACTACCAAATGTTGACTCTCCAAAATAATAATCCGCACGAGGTTCTCCAAAAAGAAAAATGCTATAACTACATTTCTCTCTAAACTTAGAATGTAACCCCACATTAAAAGCATCCACCTGTGCTTCTGTCTGCCAATATTTATTATCGGCAATACTACTTATTGGCTCCAAATCCAAAGAATTACACCCGGTAAAAGCTATGCCAACCATTAAATATGCTAATATTTTTTTCATAATGAGTCTTGTTGATTAAAATGAAACAGATAAACCAAATAATACAGTTCTTGGAGTAGGATAACGTCCATTATCAATACCACGACCATATTCTGTACTTACAGCCGGTTCCGGAGATGTACCTTCATAACCAGTTATATAAAACAAATTCTGACCTGTGACATAAACAGAAGCATCCGTCATGAAACATTTACTGATTAGTGATTTCGGTAATGTATAACTTAATGTAAGCTCTCGCAAACACAAATAATCCCCCTTTTCATAATAATGAGAATTGTTGTTATCAGCAGCAGTTAAACCATTATTAGAACGTGTGATATTCTTTTTGATATTCTGATCGCCAAAATAATATTTAGATAAATCTGTGTTCGGATTATCTTCTGTCCACATATCTTTCACATCAGTTATAATATTCCATGTGCCTTGATACTGGCCCAATGTACGAGCCTTTAAATCATTATACAATGTATGTCCTAATGCATAATCAAAACGTCCATACAACGACCAATTTTTATAGCTGAATGTAGTAGAGAATCCACCGGTTATATTAGGAAATATATTACCAACGACATAACGGTCATATGAATCTATCACATCATTTCCATCCATATCCTCCCAACAAACATCTCCTGGTTCAATAGGTTTCCAACCTTGTTTACCTGCATATTCTGCTGCCTTACCCGGACCATACAAATTTGCGACATTATCAATTCGATTGTTTGCATATTTTTTTACATCATCCCAATCTTTAAAAATATGATTTTGTTTATAGGCAATAAGCTCACCTAACTTTCCACCTTCCTGGCGGCCGCCAACCCATACTAACTCTCCTTTATTAGGATCCCATACCTGAGCACCACCTACACGGTTATTAACCTCCTTATTGTCAGGCAATTTTATAATTTTATTAGCTACAGTAGAAAGGTTTGCTGTCATATCCCAAGTGAATCCACCTTTATTTATGATATTAGCACGTACTTCCGCTTCAAAACCAGAATTACGAAGAGTACCCAAATTAGTAGCAATCTTATCAAATCCTGTATACCCTGGTAAAGCAAGATCGGTAAGCAAATCTTTTGTCTTGCGATTATAATAATCCAGAATAAAGCTCAAACGATTATTGAAGAAACCAATATCAAGTCCGGCTTCAAAGCTTTGGCTCTGTTCCCAACGTAACCCTGTATTAACCAATGCACTATTGTATATACCGGTTTCACCACCATAAGGTTTCGTTGTTGCATACTCACCATATACCGTATAATTACCTAAACCGTTCACATTACCATTCACACCATAACTAAGACGAGGTTTAAAGGTGGAAATCAAATCAGAAACGTTGGAATCCTTCCAAAACTGCTCTTCTGTAATATTCCATCCGGCAGAAACTCCAGGGAAAAATCCCCATCTATTATCCTTCAATTTAGAAATACCATCATAACGGAACACAACAGAAAGTAAGTATTTCATTTCATAGTTATAATTCAGACGTCCAAAACTAGAAAGTATTCGATAAGCACTCTTAGTAGTACTAGTTTCAGTGCGAGTTGCGCCTACATTTAAAGTAGGGATATCATCAGTAGGAGAATTTTGAGTTTTTGCCGCAAGCTTAAACTGATCATAAGTAAAATATTCACCCCCTAACATGACCTCCAAATTATGCTTATCAGCAAAAGTGTCGGTATAAGTCAATGTAGCATTATATTGCTGTTGAGTATAACGTTCCTGCTCCACAGAAGCCTCACGTGTTGTATTTGTATCTTTATTCTCCAATTGGTACGCTTTATTAAATTTTTCCACCATGTAATCATAACGATACAAAGAAGCGTTACCGTTTAACACTAATTTCTTTGGAAGAATATCCAATTTAAATCCTATATTATAAGTGCTTTTATTCGTTCCGTCAGAATACAGTAATTTATCTCTGAAATAAGCGGGATTACCATCGGAAATATTAGTATCAGCCGAATTAGGACTACCATCCTCATTCCAAGGATTCCAAGTAGGACGCATACCACGTGTACGATAAAAGAACTCATAAGTACCTGTCCATGACAATGTAGGCTGTGTAGACCAGGAATAAGTAGTTCCTGCATTTATTGTCAAAAATGGGAAGAGCTTATAGGAGCCGTTCAAGGAGCCATTAAAACGTTGATAACCAGTTCCAACGACCTGACCATCCTCATCATAATACCCTAAACTGGCAGCAAAAGTTCCTTTATCATTTCCACCATTGATACTGATATAATGATCTTGCATCAACGCAGGTGAATTAAAAATCTCATCATCCATAGCTCCATGATAATCTTTATAAACCAACTGTTTACCAGAGTAAGGATCAGTCATCGTCTGCCATCCTTGATTCACCAAATCCTCATTGCCTTCCAAATAACGTACATCATAGTTATTTTTAGTTGTACCACAACCATTCTGAGTATCAGGATTCCATCCATCACTATATCCTGCTACCGCTTGGTTAGCATTTTTAAATCCTAGTCGAGTATAATACAAATAATCACCAGCATTCAGATATTCATATCCTTTGCGGGCAAAGTTCATACCCATCTTGAATTTATAATTAACATCTACTTTTCCCTCTTTACCTTTTTTCGTTTCAATCAAGATAACACCCCCATTAGCACGAGCACCATAGATAGCCGTCGATGCAGCATCCTTCAAAACCTGGATAGATTCTATATCCGAGGAGTTAATATCTGCCATATTATTACGCACTATTCCATCAACAATAATTAATGCGGCACTATTATCCCCCGTAATTGTTGCTCCCCCACGCAAAGTTATATTAGGTGAGCTACCTGGCTGCCCTGTAGTATTGACAACACGTAATCCCGATACAGATCCTTGTAATGACTGTCCCACATTACTATAAGCCGCCTTCTTTAAGACCTGGTCATCCATTTTAGTAATAGCAGTAGTCAAAGCTGCACGTTTTTGAGAACCACCATAGCCGACAACAACAACTTCATCCAAAGTTTGAGTATCATCTTTCAAAATAACATTCAGCGGAGTTCCATTCCATTTCATTTCTTGAGTGATATAACCAACGAAAGAAATCTGAATAACATCTCCATTCTTTACATCATTTAAAGTGAAATTACCATCAAAATCTGTGATGGTACCATTGGTAGTTCCTTTTACTACCACAGATGCACCAATAACAGTTTCCCCTGTAGCATCTTTGACAACACCTGTACAAGTTCCACTCTGTTGTGTGATTTTCAAATCGGTAACGCCGGGACTGGCAACCGCGTATGCTGCTCCGGTAGAGGCACCCATTAGGAACAGCATCATGCTGACTGATTTTAGTCGTTTTAACATAGCTGTGATTCTTTAAATATTTATTAAAAATCAACCAGTTTAAGATATTATTCTTAAACTAAACCAAGATTGACGCTGCAAATATATAATATATTTGATATATTTAAGAACATAAACAAAAATATTTTATTATAACCTCCGTTATTTAATAAAACATTAAATCATCACACATTATCATTCACCTTTATTTTATTTATATTCACTTGAAAATAGTTTATTTTATGCATTAATATAACAATAGATCACCGCATCACATATGCCCTCGACTATGAAGTTCTTTATTCATGATACTCTTCACTATAATGTTTCATCACACCTTCAGACAGATAAGCGATGCCTACCTTCAAAAGGCAAAATACACGCTTAAGAAATAAATGCCTTAAATAAAAGCAGGGAAGCCCAAAAAGACTTCCCTACAAAATAATATCAATATATATTCTTATTCGACCGAAACAGCCCCTGTACTAGCCTCATATTTCCATCCTGGATTTTGATAAACCGAAGATGAGGTGAAGTCATTGGGATCTGATGCAGTCTGACGGAATACAGCCACCCCAATGGGCTCTAAATAATGGGCAGGAGTAAAGAGGAATCCCTTTTGTTTTGCAATGGTATTATTTTCCAATATTTTTTCGTATGGAAGTATATACACACTTGATTCAGGAGAAGACATATTTCCTGTTGACGGATTTACTATACAAAGATCTTTTAATTGTTCCTCATATACACTACCCCAATAACGCATACCTTCCGTGCGATAAGGAGTCGTTTTAAACTGATCAAGTGCCCTCCAGCGTTTCAAATCATCCCATCGGAAAGCTTCAGCACAAAGTTCATTACGGCGCTCACGACGAATATTATACAAAGTCGGATCAATCATAGTTCCATGTGAATAAGCGGCAAAATCCCCTTTTGCTTCTTCCAGCATATTAGTTGCGGCAATTGTCTTATTATAATCCGGATCTACTTTTGCACGTGTACGTAACGCTCTCCAATATCCATCTGCCGTTCCGTCAACAGTTCCATTCTTCTCGTATGAAGCTTCCATATAGATAAGCATAGCTTCCGCACCACGGAAAACAATACCTCCAGAGGTACCGGCAGAATGGTCATTCGCCATATGAGTTGAATAATGTTTACCCTTCTTTACAATATAACCTGTTGTTGCTAAACTGCCCGCATCACCGAATATCAAACTGATTTGACAAATACTGGGTGTACCATCATCACCATAATAATTCACATCTCCCGGCTTTTTAGTGAATATACCAAGACGAGAGTCACGATTCTGTACCGTAGCAACTACACCTTCCTTCTCCCAATCGGGATTATACCCCGAACCACTGGCATAAACAGGCAAACCATTACGCATAAGGAATGAATTGACCATACCACGTGTCCAGCCTGATCCACCACCATTACGACAAAGTTCCATCTGCAAATTACTGGTTACCCCCAATGATTCATCAAATTTTTTCCACATTAGAATCTCCTTATACCCTTCCATATTCTCATCACAGAACATGGTATAATATGGATTGATAGAAACCAATGAAGCATTCATTCCTTCCGGAGTATCTGTATTCTCTGCTAAATTGCCTACCATTTGGTCTGCAACAAACTTCGAAGCAGCAATCGCTTCATCAAGGAAATAATTAATTTCCACATCAGCATCATAACCTTGCGCATCTTTACCCGGCCATCCGCTTCCTCCCGGTACAAAAGCTGTACCACGATGATATTTTTCCCAAGTAGCTTCATATAAAGCTACACGAGCATGAAGCAAATAAGCTACATTTTTAGAAATACGATTTTTACCACCCGGAGGATTATTCAACAACATGTCTTCCGCCTTTTTTAAATCTTCAATAATAAAACGAGCAACCTTATGACGCGGTTGGCGCTTGCTAGCTTCCACCAATTCACCTTGAATATCGGGAAGTGCCGTTGTGACAATAGGCAGATCACCAAATTTTGTAAAAAGTTGAAAATAGCTATATGCACGGTTCACGTACATTTCTCCAATGTAATGTTTCACATTATCTTGGTTACCAGTTATAGCTCCCTCCTCATATCTTGGTAATACTTGGTCAAAAAAGTAGTTGCATGAACGAATATCCTCCCATTTCCACTCGCCACGGTCGGCAGCAACTTTTTTCTCACCAGGAATCCAAAACGAATTACTTGTTCCGCTTGCCTGATTATCTGTATCATTATCTTTTCCAAAAAGATTAATGCCATACTTATCATCCACAGTAACAAACTTATAGTTATTTATGGCATAAGCTGCTAAATCCGCTTCTGCAGAAAAGAATTTTTCAGGAGTAACCTTATCCAATGGTTCTCTATCCAAGAAGTCATTACAACTTGTCAGGCTGCCCATCAGCAAAGCTCCGATAGTTAAATATTGAATATAATTTTTCATATAGATCTTATTTTATTAAAAGGTTGCACTTAATCCGAATGAAATAGTCTTTGACAATGGGTAAGTACATCCTTCCCAATTGCCTACACCTATTGTTTCAGGATCAAAAGTATCACACAGATTGGTTATAGTAAACAAATTCTCTGCAGACACAAAGAAACGTAAATTATTCACGTAGAATTTTTTAGTCAAATCTGCCGGTAAAGTATATCCCAACGTTACGTTTTTCAAACGACAATAAGCAGCATTTTGCATATAGCGACTTTGTGCTTTACGATTCTTGTCGCTTTCTAAAGGACGTGGATAATACCCGTCGACATTCGCTCCTAGCGGGCTCGTTGTATCAGCAGGACGGAAATAGTCTAAGTGAGGCTCAAAAAAATTGGTCTGCCAATACCCTACAGCTCCCCAAAACATCATACTTTCAGCACCCGATCCCGGCATATAGTCACGTTTCAATGTTCCTTGGAAGAACACTTTCAAGTCAAAGCCTTTATAAGCCGCATCCAAATTCAAGCCAAAGTTATATCGTGGTGTCTTATTACCCAGCAAAACTTTATCTCCATGATTGTCTGCTGTATTATCTTTTGCACTTATCACACCGTCACCATCCAAATCGGCATACATTATATCACCTGCTCCCCAGTTGGAACCCATAGAAGATTGGTCCACCTTCGCCAGATGCGCATCCATTTCCGCCTGAGTCTTAGCTATTCCTATTGTCTGATATCCCCAAAGATCTCCCAAATGTGCCCCATCATAATATGTTTGGCCTAAATCTTTTGACGGATTAGGATATTTATCAATTACAACCTGGTTGTCGGATAAAGCCAATGTGACACCATATCTGAAATCACGTATCTGATCACGCCAGCTTACTTGTAATTCCCAACCTTTCGAAGTCATATTCAGATTATTCACATTTGGAACGGCAATACCTAAGATTGTTGGTAATTCCTGTCCCGGCCCAACCATATCAATTGACTTACGCTGGAAATAATCAAAATTCAAATTAAAACGATTGTCCAGCATACCAAGATCAAAACCAATATTTAAAGTTTGGGTCTTTTCCCAACCTAACAATGCCGAAACGAGACTGGACTCGGCTGCAGTATTAGGTTTCAAGCCATTGACCAACCAACCGCCATTATTTTGTTTATAATCAATAATGCGATAAAAAGGATACCAATTATCTGTATTTTGATTACCAAGTTCACCCCATGAGCCACGAACTTTCAATGTATTGACAATATTAGTATACTTCTCAAAAAAGGCCTCACGTGCCACATTCCAGCCTAAAGAGAAAGAAGGGAACCAATTCCAACGTTGATCGCGTAAAAAACGTGAAGAACCGTCATAACGCAGATTCGCCTCAACCAGATAGCGACCTTTGTAATCATAATTGATACGACCAAAAAAACCGGCTGTTGCCCATTCCTGATAGCCACCACTGGCACGTGCATTATCCGTAGTTGTATTTAAAGTAGGAATGCCAGACATTATGTTATTTTGTTTTGCAGTAATATCACGTTGTTTAAACAACTCACTTTGAAAACCGACCATTGCTTTCATATTATGCCCGTTTTCTAACTCCAATGAATACTCTGTAAAGATATTCGGATTAAAGAAATTGCTTTTATATGCATATTCTGTTACTCCCGAAGTTGTGTTGGCAATAGCATATGGGTTCTTGTTTACATCATAAGCATAAACCGTTTGATAATCCGTATGCGAGAAATTATAATTACTACGATAATTTAATTCAATAGTGGTTTTCCAATTTTTAATTGGTTCAATAAGAAACTGGAGTTGTTGTGCCACAACGTCATTCTGAGTATTATAACGTCCCCCTTCAGTCAATTGGTAAATTTTAGACTCTGCGGTATAAAAACCGTTAGGATCTACAACAGGAATTACAGGCCAATAACGGCATACATCAAAATAAAATACATTTTCCTTATTCTCGCCGGCACTTGCAAAGGAAGGGGAACTATAATCAATACGATTAAAACGAACACTATACCCTACTTTCAACCATTTTGCCAAATCCGCATTGATTTTACCAGTAAATGAATAGCGTTGTCTGCCATCATCCCCATATTTCAATAATCCTCCTTCATCCAGATAATTGGCAGACATATAATACTGCATTACATCCGTACCACCATTTACACTAATTGAATGCTCCTGAGTAAAACTATCACCAAACAACTCATGCAACCAATCAGTATTAGCGGTTGGCATAACATCCTGACGATTTGGGTCATCAAATGCATTCCAACGTCCAGCATCCGTAGCCCACATATATTGTGTAGATTTACCATGCTGATAATCCAAAATTTGTTGCAATTTCTTCTCACTATACATTGGCGACTGTCCTCCATTGGTCAGCTGGTCGTTGATAGCTAATGCAAAACTGTATGAATCTGCCATATGAGGCATATTCAATGGAGAGTTAAATCGGAAATTATTATTATAATTAATAGATGGTTTTCCTGACTTACCTTTTTTAGTAGTAATCAAAATGACACCTCCCGGCGCGCGTGAACCATAAATAGAAGACGCAGCAGCATCTTTCAAAACAGAAATATTCTCAATATCCTGTGGATTAATAGCATTAATATCCCCTTCCATTCCATCAATCAGCACCAAAGGAGATACTGATGAGCCTTTACCAATAGTTCCTGTACCACGAATATTGAATTCTTTGTTACCTTTCAATGAACCACCATCACTACTTGTTGAAATATTCATGCCAGGAACAACTCCTTGCAGAGCTTCAACCGTAGAACTAACAGGACGTGCCGCAATCTCTTTCGCTCCGACAGTAGATACAGCACCGGTCACATTCACTTTCTTCTGCGTTCCAAATGCAACGACTACCACTTCATCCAAAGTCTGGGTATCATCTTTTAAAATAACATTCAAAGGGGTACCATTCCAAAGAACCTCTTGAGTAATGTAACCGACAAAAGAGATCTGAATGATATCTCCTTTTTTTACATTTGACAAAGAAAAGTCACCGTCAAGTCCGGTAATAGTACCATTAGTCGTACCTTTCACTACTACAGATGCACCAATGACAGTTTCACCCGTAGCATCCTTGACAACTCCTGTACATGTACCACTTTGTTGTGTGATTTTCACATCGGTAACGCCGGGATTGGCGACCGCGTATGCTGCTCCGGTAGAGGCACCCATTAGGAACAGCAACATACTGACTGATTTTAGTCGTTTTAACATAGCTGTGATTTTTTAAAGTTTATTGAAAATCAAGTAATTCCGTTTCATTAGTTCCTTCAGAACTACTCTTACAGCTATGTATCTGAATATCAGTGTATTTTATTTTTGTATCTCAAAAAGAAAAATTGTATTTAAAAGTCTATAGAAGGGCTTTTAAATACAATTTTCTATCTATTTTCTACCGAAATCACTACTTTGTACAAACAAATAAGGGAGTATTATATTCCGTAAAAGAATAAGAACTTCCAATAATTGATTGGGAAAGTTTTTCATCTTACAAATGAAAATAGCATCGGTTCATTGTTTTAAAAGGTCCTTATCTTTTTCAAGAAGAATCAATTCTCTACTTGCATATAAATAATATTTGCAAAATAATTCTATGTATAGTCCTGAGGGTCAAAATAAAACAATCCCCTTGTTCTTACAGGAAAAACAAGGGGAACTGCTATTCTTTAATTTTATTTTCAGTTCTTCGGTCCGTTACCAAAATCAGGATTTTCTTTATCCATCCATACACGTTCGTCATGCAAAACCTGTGGATTCTTTGCATTTGTACCTTGATATGTATAACCTTGTGCTTTATATGCAGCGATAGTTATGTCATGTAACTGATCTGATTCCAAAGGCTCCATAACAGCAAATCTTCTAGGGATAGGATAAGAGTCACCCAATTGTTCGTCAAATTCCTTACGCGGTAAAATGGAACTATTCTTCATAGGAACACCAGAACGCATAATGTTAACATATTGATCAATCGGTGCATTAAAATAATGGAGATATTCTTGGATATACACTTTTTCCAAATCAGAAGCTTTATCTCCACTTAAATTATAAGCCTCTTTCTTAAGCAGTTCTGTCAGCCATTCCTCTTGCAGCTTAATGGAAACATCATGAGGGTCATTTACATAAGGACTGTCATAATAAGGTATATGATTCTGACCGGCAACATAATCATATCCTTTTACTGAAGCAGTGATACCGTCTGTAAAATACTCTTGGGCACTTTTTTGTCCATTCCAAGTAGCTCCCAACAGGGTGAATTCAGCCAAGAAGAAATTGGTTTCCGCTGCCGAAAAATACAGACCATACCAGCCATATTGTTGAGTGTCCTGAACCGGAGTAACATCCGGAGCATCCGGATAAGTATATGTCAACAAACCTTTTACCATTTCTTGATTCCGGTAAGTACACGGATAATAGCTTTTCTTGGCACCAGCTGCCGAGTACAAAACAAACAATTGTCCTGTGGGGTCAAAATAATCCTCGTATTTGTCCATCTGTCCTGCACCTATTTCTACAGGAAGACCATAATAACGTACCCAAGGTTCACCTGGACCACCCCATTCTTTAAAGACTTTCTTTCCATTTTTAACCTCAGAAATTACATTCTTTTCTACAAAATCCGGCATTTCTCTTTTTTGATCAAAATAAGCCTGCACAACATTAGAATTGTAGTCATTCTTTTGGAAGAAATAAAGCAAACGCGGATCTTTGTTGTTTACCAAAAAGTCTATAAGATGTTGCGTACCTACTCCTACAGAAAAATCATTATTCCAATTGTTATCGAACTTACCCTTGTTATATACAAAGTCATCATCCGTAGTAGCAATTAAGCCAACAGGACTTTCTGCTACCTGTTTTACTATTTCAAAAGCACGGTTCCGGTCTTTGTTTATCAAACGGGCTGCAATTTTCAATTTCAAAGAATTGGCCAGTTTGCCCCATTTTTTCAAATCACCTTTATAAATAAAGTCCTGATTATTCAAAACATCTTTGATTTCGTTACTGCTCAGATAATTAATAGTCTGGTCCAGTTCTTTCAGCCATACTTCCAAAAGTTCCTCTTGAGTGTCATACTTAGGCAATAACAAAGGAGGATTGGTATATCTGGCTTGTTCTGCTTCTGTATATTGACGTGAGCCATATAGGTCGGCATCTTGGATACTTAAATAAACCAACAAAGGATTACAAAGATATTGGATATATTCATAAGTCGCTTTTTCCTCTTCAGGCAACTGGCTGATTTGATATCGAATCTCATTAGCATAACGAAGAACTTCGTTTACTTCATAACCACAACCATTGGCTTCATCAGTCGGACGATTTGAACGAGTTGTATTACCTCCTGATGAAACTGTTGTTTGCGACCAGGTAGAAAGATCATTAAATCCTCCAAACCACTGTGCATAATCTCCCGGTTGGAAAGAAGCCTCACATTTAGTGAACAGGAAACGAATATCAGGCTTTGTAATAGTAGACGGATCTGAATTTAATTCAGAGAATTCATCTACACAGGAAGTAAACATTACACTTCCTAAAAGCAGTGCGGCTGCTAAAGTTCTATATTTCATTGTTGATAATTCTTTTAAAGTTAACAATTAGAAATTGGCATTAATTGTAAATATGTAACTTGCCGTATAAGGCTCGAAACCACGAATACGGAACTCTGAAGCTGAATTAGAACGTACAGATTCCGGATTCAGGTTATTAGGTAATGAATTATACAGATATCCCAAATTACGTGCACTGAATGACAGGTTCAATCCTTTTGCACCCAGTTTGTGACTGATGCTATTAGGCAAACGATAATTTATAGTAATATTACGCAAAGCGATATAACTCAACTTGTGTACCCAAATGTCATCAATTGTCTGTGCTCCCCATGCATAATTATTTCCATACCATGAACCGGCATGAGTGGGTTCCAGTTTTCCTTCCTGTACCAGCTGTGCGTAAGACAGTCCGCTGACATCCATTTTTGTTCCATCCACCAAGGTCGCAATTGTTCCTTCTTTAAAAACACCTTCCGGAATCATACCATCAGTATATTGAATACCTTTGGAATCGGCGTATTGACTAGTCCAAGTCATACCTCCATGTTCCGGGTCACGGTATTGCAAAGAACTTTCTGTCCAACCGGCCTGAGTTCCGTATAAGTTACAGTAAGATGCTACCAAACCTCCAAAACGCATATCCAGTCCGACATTCAAACTTAAATCTTTCCAAGTTAACGTTGTTGCTACAGATCCCAGAAAATCGGGTGTCATGTTGCCCACTACTTCCGCTGTTTTGCTTTGTGCTCTATATGCGCCTCTCCAGCTGTCATCCCACTCCAACAAAGGTACACCGTTTTCATTACGTGCCTGAGTGACATCTGACATCAACACACCATAAGACTCACCGACTTTTGCTACAGAGCCGATATGATAGTCGTATGCGTTTACATAACCGGACAATTCAATATAGTTGGCAACATTAGGATGCAAGGATACAATTTTACTTCTGTTTCGTGTATAAGTGAAGTCCAGATCCCACTGCCAGTCTTTAGTTTTGATAGGAGTGGTATTTAATGCGATTTCAATACCTGAGTTTTGGATATTACCAGCATTTACCAACTGTTGGGTAACACCGGAAATAGCAGGAACATTGATTTTCATAATCTGGTCTGTGGTATTTTCCTTATAATAAGTGAAATCCAAATTCAAACGATTATTAAAAGTACGGAAATCCAAACCTATTTCCCATGAATTCTTACGTTCCGGTTTAAGGTCGGCAATCTTCATCAGTTTGTCCAGTTCATTGGTATAGATATTGCCGTCATACATTTCCATTGTGGCAAAAGAATACGTCTGATTGACAGCGTATGGGTCTGTATCATTACCTACTTGTGCCCATGATGCACGAAGTTTTGCCAAGTTAATCCATGAAGGCATACTTTCGCGGAAAGTTTCATTAATCAACCATGAACCTGATACAGAAGGATAGAAGTATGAGTGATTACCTGTACGATTGGCATATACCAATGCAGAAGACCAGTCATTACGTCCTGTAACATCCAAATAGAATTGATTCTTCCATCCTAAATTTAAAGCAAAAATGGCAGAAATAATTCTTTTGCTGCCCGATATGGTCGATTCGCTCTTTTTAGTCTTTTTTGAGTTCTCCACGAACCATTCTCCAGGCACCACCATTCCTCCGTCAGTTGATACTTTTGAATGTTGGGAAGAGGTGTTGTAATACTCAAATCGTGCGAATCCACCGAGTGAAAAATCTTTTATCTGCTTGCTGGCAGTAAAAGTTCCCCCTACGGTAAATTGTTCTTTTATATCTTGCGTAATACCATAATATCCTCCTTCGTTTGCATAACCGGAACCTAATTGCTTATCTTCTATAGAAGTATAATAACGGTTCATATTAGCGTCTGCTTTAAACTTCAGCCAATCTGTCATCTTTACATTTACTTCAAATGTAGGACGAATAACAGTTTCCTTCCGTACATAATCGTAATTATCTACTTTGAAGAAATAATTTTTAGCGCTGGAAGGAACCGAACCATATTGGTCACCATAGCTGGTACTGGCAATACCACCATGCTCACCTAAATATTTGTTCCGGAAATAATCTACGTCAAATAGCGGGTTAATCACATTGGTATTTGCATTGACAAACAATTCACCCGCATTCAGTTGTGCATTACGCGGTTTTGAGTTGGCAAAGCTAAAAGAAGCAGCAACATCCACCCAATCGTTCAACTTATGGCTAGCTTTCAACAACATGGAGTAACGTTCAAAAGTATTGTTTTCTGTTGTTGATTTGGCATTTTTATAAGATAAAGATGTATAAAATGATGTTTTTTCATTACCACCGCGAATAGAAACATTCGTGTTTGTATTGAACCCTAATTTATATAAATCCAGCATATTATTTTTACGTGGAGAATAGGTAGTCCATGTACCATCATAATTGCGGATTTGAGAGCCATCATATCTAGGACCAAAACCAAAGTTGGGTACTCCTACTAATGTATGTTCCCCATTCTGATTTACTGTAAACTGATGTTCATCCCACATACTTCCATTTTGGTCGGCATCAGATTGTCCCGGCATGTATCCTGGACCATATAAAGTTTGAATATCCGGAGTCTTGAAAGCATGGTCAATACCAAATGTTTGAGAAACGCTGATACCCAGCCCTTGTGTACCCTTACCGGATTTGGTGGTGATTACAACCGCACCATTCAAACCGCGGGAACCATACAATGCTGTTGCCGCAGCACCTTTCAATACTGATACAGTTTCAAAATCATCAGGATTTAAGTTTTTCAACTCATTACCATAGTCGCTGGCGTTGTTGGCACCTGCGTCCCAGTCTGCTGTCGTATTACCAGATACACCGTTATCCAGAATCACTCCATCCACCACATAGATAGGCTGGTTGTTGGAACTTAAGGTTGAAGCTCCACGAATCTGTATCTTGGTACCACCAAATAAACCACCATCTGATCCTGAGATTTCAACACCGGCTACTTTACCTTGCAATGCGGCTACCGGAGAAATGGTATTGGCAGCTTTTAATTCATCTCCCTTCACTTCAGTAACTGCATATCCCAAAGCTTTTTCTTCACGCTTCAATCCCAAAGCTGTAACCACAACTTCACCTAACTGTTGCGTATCATCTTTTAAAGTTACATCGATAGGCTGTCCGGTCCATTTTACTTCCTGTGTCTGATATCCTACAAAAGAAATAACAATGATATCTCCTTTTTTTACATTTGACAAAGAAAAGTCACCGTCAAGTCCGGTAATAGTACCATTAGTCGTACCTTTCACTACTACAGATGCACCAATGACAGTTTCACCCGTAGCATCCTTGACAACTCCTGTACATGTACCACTTTGTTGTGTGATTTTCACATCGGTAACGCCGGGATTGGCGACCGCGTATGCTGCTCCGGTAGAGGCACCCATTAGGAACAGCAACATACTGACTGATTTTAGTCGTTTTAACATAGCTGTGATTTTTTAAGTTTATTGAAAATCAAGTAATTACATTTTCTTAGTTCCTTCAGAACTATGTTTTTCAATTTAATTTAGATTAACGGTGCAAATATATAACAATTTTAATATATATAAAGAATCTATTGAAAAATATTTTTAATATGCTCTGATTTTTAACGTTTGAGATATCTGGAGCCCCCTATTTAAAGAGAGAACCGATAACTTTCACAGAACTTTCTTGAAATGATTTATATTGTTTTTCCATCGAATATTTACCGTTTGTTTGGTAGTCGGTAGAAAACAGGTAACGCATATTGGGATAAGAACCAAAGGAAAAAAGGTAATGCCAGTCCATGCCGTTGGTGTATTGCCAGAGAAAATATTCCTTTTTTATATAGGCAGTATTGCAGACAACAATCAAAAGATGAAAGGAAAGAAGGAATATGAAAGGAAGAACGGAAGAGGGAAAGAAGTCCAAACAAACTGTAGGCTGTAATTTTAAGTCCTTGAACTTGCCCATGTGACAACTTGCCCAAGGACAAGATTGTCCTTTGAGGAGATAGAAAAGTTGGAACATTCCTTGTCCTGCGGTGACAGAAACATTTCTGTTATCGCAGGACAAAGGAATTTACATTAATAAATAAGCGTACCCGAGATACACCAATAACTATTGCTTCCTCCTTCGGGAGCACCCTGTGGTATTTTTACGGTAATGCTGTGTTCACCCGCTTCCAGATCACCCAAATAGATGTATTCGGGATTGGTCACCGTACCCGGACACCAGTTGGAACGGCTCAAGTCGGAAGAACTCAGTCCATTGGAGAAATTACCCGAACAAGGATTCCAGTTACGATAAGTTCCACAATCATCCCGCCAAGGTACGAAAGAGATCACCTTTTCACCGTCCAAATAGAGAGTGTTCGGTTTCTGGTTGAACTCATCACCGCCTCCCCAACCGCCATGTCCCGTGGTGAGGT
>OGHU01000930.1_pt1 | contig 18865 bp, 19 predicted proteins | sample 1571521 | NCBI WGS metagenome assembly OGHU01 (sample SAMEA2581963, study PRJEB24529) | metagenome | biome: Human gut stool | place: China | collected 2011 | reverse complement strand
TTCCCTACACGACGCTCTTCCGATCTGTTGCAGTTGCATGTGTGGTAAATATCGCAGGAGACCTGATTTTAGTGGCAGGACTGCATTTAGACGCAGCCGGAGCTGCAATCGCAACTGTAACAGCACAGGCGGTCAGCGTCGTTTTTGCATTATTTTTACTGGTAAAAAGAGAACTTCCATTTAAAATCACCAGACAGGATTTTAAGAACAACACACATTGTATAAGAGCATTAAAAGTCGGTCTGCCGCTTGCTATGCAGGAGTTCTTGACACAGATCTCATTCCTTGCACTCTGCGCATTTGTCAACCGGCTTGGACTCGCAGCTTCCTCCGGATATGGTGTTGCCTGCAAGGTCGTTAACTTCGCAATGCTGATTCCAAGTTCTCTGATGCAGTCCATGGCATCCTTTGTATCGCAGAACGTGGGTGCCGGAAACGAAAAAAGAGCGAAAAAAGCAATGTTTACCGGCATGGGCGTTGGAATTGTGATCGGCTGCATTGTATTTGCATTTGTTATGTTTAAGGGAGATCTTCTGACCGGAATCTTCACAACAGACGCAGCCGTTGTGCAGAATGGTTATGATTATCTGAAAGGGTTTGCGTTGGAAACGATCGTGACAGCCGTTCTATTCAGTATGGTCGGTTATTTCAACGGACATGATAAAACGGTCTGGGTTATGGTTCAGGGACTCGTCCAGACGCTTCTTGTGCGTCTGCCGCTGGCATATTATATGAGTATCCAGCCAGATGCGAGCCTCACCAAGATCGGTTTTGCGGCTCCGGAAGCAACGATATTCGGAATTGTGCTGAATGTGATCTTCTATCTGTGGATGAACCGGAAACGGAATAATTTATAAGCAAAAGCCCTGAAGTTGCAGCTTCAGGGCTTTTTGCGATGTAGCGTTATCATCATAACATATAATGCGTATGTTAATACTTTTTATGGTATACTTCAGATATAAATTTAGGAAAGAAAAGAGGAACCAATAAATGAAAATTGTGATTATTAACGGAAGTGCAAGAAAAGGCAATACATTAACTGCAATTAATGCATTTATAAAAGGTGCATCTGGAAAAAATGAGATCGAAGTGATTCAGCCGGACAAGTTAGATATCAGCCCATGCAAAGGATGTGGCGTCTGTCAATGTAATAAAGGCTGCGTAGATCAGGATGATACCAATCCTACAATTGACAAAATTGTGGCAGCAGACATGATCCTTTTTACAACACCAGTGTATTGGTGGGGAATGTCCGCACAGTTAAAGCTGGTTATAGACAAATGTTATTGCAGAGGATTACAGATAAAAGGGAAAAAGGTTGGTGTTATTGTCGTAGGCGGATCACCGGTAGACAGTATACAATATGAACTGATTCAGAAACAGTTTGACTGCATGGCTCACTACCTGTCATGGGATATGCTTTTCCAGAAATCCTATTATGCAACTGCAAAAGATGAATTATCAAAAAATGCGGGTGCAATGGAAGACCTGGAAAAATTAGGCGCAGAGCTGGCATAGGGAAAAACCAGTCTATCATGAGATTTCAAAAGGAGAGCAGGAAAAATGACAGAAAAAGAGAAAATGACGGCAGGAAAAATTTACGATCCTTCCGATGAAGAACTTGTAAAATTAAGAACAAAAGCCCATAGATTAAGTAAAGAATATAATGAACTTCTTGAAACAGACGAGAAACGTTCCGAGATTCTGAAAGAAATGGGAATCATAGGTGATTCGTTTTACTTGCAGGGACCAGTACAGTTTGATTATGGCTGTCTGACATCTATCGGTGCAAATTCGTATGCGAACTTTAACTTTACGTGTGTGGATTGCTGTCCGGTTACAATTGGTGCAAATGTATTTATGGGACCAAATGTGTCACTTCTTACCCCGATGCATCCGCTCCGCTGGCAGGATCGCAACCAATATCAGAAACAGAATGGAACACTTACCGATAAGGAATACGCCAGACCGATTACCATTGGCGATAACTGCTGGATCGCAGGAAATGTTACAATCTGTGGTGGTGTTACGATCGGCGAGGGCTGTGTGATCGGTGCTGGAAGCGTCGTTACCAGAGATATTCCGGCAAATTCACTTGCAGTTGGTGTTCCATGCCGCGTGATCCGCGAGATTACGGAAGAAGATGCGCTGGAAAATCACCCGGAGTTGTTCTAAAAAAAATCAGCTATAATCAAAACCTATAACAAACCCAAGGAATCTTCTATAACAAAAACAATTGACAAAATAATATCAGATGATTATAATTCCCCATATAAAGTAATTCCTACATAACATATCAAATAAGTAGGAAATAAGAAAGGGGAAAATCATATGAAGACAAATACAATCGTAATGAACAAAAACCAGATGTGTTGCTGTTGTATGTGCTGTATGGATGAATACGGTTTTATTTTCATATGATTTATACACCTGAGTGTTTTGGAGAAAAGAAGAAGCAGGCAGTTGTGATAACCATATGACAACGACCTGCTTCTTTCTTTATGTGTATACTCTTTGGAATTAACGTATGAAAGTGTATAACAGAAAGGTATAAAAATGTTAGAGATCAAAAACCTTTCCAAAAGTTTTCATGAGAATAAAGTATTAGACCATATTAATTTAAAAATTGAAAAAGGCGATGTTGTCGGAATTATCAGCCCTTCCGGTACAGGAAAATCAACCTTATTAAGATGCATCAAGCAGTTGGAGAGCCCGGAGGAGGGGGAGGCAGTTTTTGGTGGAAAAACGGTCGATCTTTCCAAAAAACACAAAGACAGCCTGGAATTCCGTAAGATTACGGGCATGGTGTTCCAGAGATTTTATCTGTTTGAGAAAAAGACAGCGTTGGAAAATGTTAGGGAAGGTCTTATGGTTGTTCAGAAAAAGAGCAAAGCAATTGCTTTAAAAGAATTAGAGCGTGTTGGAATGGCATCATGGGAAAATCATTATCCAAAACATTTGTCCGGAGGACAGCAGCAGCGTGTCGCAATTGCCAGAGCACTTGCCCTAAAGCCGGAATTACTCCTGCTCCACGAGCCGACTTCAGCCTTAGACCCGGAGCTTATTATGGTGGCGACACCGGAAATATTTTTGCTGTCTTAGATGGAGAATTAGAAGGAGATCCGGTTATTTTTTGCGCACATATGGATGTTGTAGAACCTTGGAGCGGCAAAAAATCTGTTTTGGAAAAAGACGGAACAATACATTCTGCAGGGGATACTGTGCTTGGTGCAGATGACATCAGTGGTATTCTGGAAATCCTCTATTGTGTACAACTTGTTCTTGACAGTGGAAAACCTCATAAAAAAATTGAAATTCTGTTTACAATTGGTGAGGAATTATATGTCAAAGGTTCGGATGTTTTTGACTATTCGAAAGTAACCGCAAAACAGGCGTATGTGCTTGATCTGTCTGAAGAGACGACGTTTAATATCGGAACGATTCAGGGTGGAACAGCGACAAACATTGTGCCGGACTGCTGTGTGCTGACCGCCTATGAGACAACACTTGAGAGCAAGTCAGTGACCGATTTTCAAAAAGCCTGTGAAATCTTAGGATTTTCCGGTGAACTTACAGGTACGTTCGGCGGAAGTGATAACAACAGTTTTGCAAAAAACGGAATCGAAGGGCTTGTTTTATCGAATGGAATGTATAACGCACATTCGACACGGGAATACACAACGGTCGATGATCTTTATAAAGGAGCAGAGCTGATCGGACAGCTTATTTTATTATAAAAAGAAATTTTGGTCGTATTCTGTTGAAGATTGTTGTTTTCGCATATAGCTATCTCGTGTAAGTTATGGTAAAATAGCCACAGAGAGCGTCACGGAGGACGCAATAGTGGGAGGTAGCTCTTATGGATAAGAACAGCGAAAAAAATGTCAGGTTCCGCATAAATATTACATTGTTAATTGCGGTAGTTTTACTGGTTGCAGATTTATATGCAATGATCAATATGCCTCAGAAATTTATTATTCTGGCGATCATTACAGCATTGTTTCTGGTTGCAATCTATTTTTTGGTAGATTCCATTTCGATTTATCTGATGGCAGAAAAGAATCGCAAAGAAGAACAGTATGATAGTATTTTTAAATCAGAAAAAGCGTCTTATCTTTTATTGAGGAAAACATTTGATGATCTGTATGAACTCATTGAAAAAGGAAACCAGTCCCGGAAAGCAAATGTGGAGGATATTATCCACGCACAGAAAGCAGTAGCAAAGGTTTCCATTGGAAGAAGTAAAGAGAATGCAGATGCACTGATGAATTCCAATGACCACATCATGGAAAAGATTTCGATGTTAGAGGCTGTTTTATCAGACAATGTTTCGCATCCGGCACCGGAAACTAATAAAAATGACAGCGCATATGCACAGAATATTTTAGACAATCAGAATAAAATATTACAGCAGCTGGAAGTTTTGCAGAATACATTGAATACGATCGGAGCTGATGCAAAGATAGCAGCAGAGTCTGCAAAACAGAACTTTTTTACCGAGGAACGTATCTTAGCAGAAGAGAATAAAATTGAAAAAGAAGAACCACAGGTTCAGGAAGTCGCAGTTGAGGAGATCCCATCGGCTGCTGGAGAAGCAACTGTGATGGAAGAGACACCAATCGAAGAAGTTCCATCTGATATGGAGGAAACATCAATTGGTAAAGAAGAAGTTTCTTCTCCGGAGGAAGATTTATCCAAGTATGATGATATTATGGTAGATACTTTGACGGATTCGGATGATAATGTTCCGGTCGAGAAGATTCCATTGGAAGATGAAACAGTTGTAGATGATGAGCCGGCAATGCCTGATCTGTCAGATCCGAATAAGGTTATGACACCGGACGAGATCGCAGCATTGATTGCAAACTTATAATAGAAGAAAGACTTCGGTGTAAAGTAAAAAAATGATATTTAAGACAATAAAAAATCTGTCATACAAATGCAATTTTTGTATGGCAGATTTTTTGTGCAACAGGAAAAACGCTTCGGATCATTATTCGGCAGTGATTTTTACGATTTCTTTGATAACCGAAACAGCGGTATCCATACCTTCTACACTGATATGTTCAAACGGTCCGTGGAAACCATAGCCGCCGGTTCCGAGGTTCGGACAAGGAAGTCCCATAAAACTTAATCTGGCGCCGTCTGTACCACCGCGGACTGGGCGGGAGACTGGTTCCAGACCAACGTTTTTGATTGCTTTTTTTGCAATTGCTACGACATATTCATTCTTTTCAATGACTTCCAGCATATTACTATAGGAATGCTGAATGTTCAATTTTACAGTGTCTGCGTGATATTTTTCATTCATTTTTTTCTCAATGCCACGCAGTGTATCAAGACGTTTTTCAAAAGTGGCTTTGTCATGGTCGCGCACGATATAATTCACTTTGGCGTGGGCGATGTCTCCGCTAAAATCAGTCAGATGATAAAATCCCTCTCTGCCTTCGGTGTGGGCAGGAGTCTCATTTTCAGGGAGAAGAGATGCAATCTCACAGCCGACAAGGGCAGCGTTGATCATAATATCTTTTGCCTCTCCAGGGTGGACATTGACGCCAGTGATCTCAAAAGAAGCACTTGCGGCATTGAAGTTTTCATAGGCAACTTCGCCCTCGTAGTCGCCGTCAACGGTGTAGGCAAATTTGGCTTTAAAATAGTCAAGGTCAAATAAATCAGCACCGCTTCCGACTTCCTCGTCCGGTGTGAAGCCGATCCAGATGTCGCCGTGAGGTATTTTTTCTGTGATGATCTGTTCCACTGCCGTCATGATCTCGGAAACCCCGGCTTTATCGTCGGCGCCGAGCAGGGTTGTTCCATCTGTAGTGATCAGTGTGCGTCCTTTTAATGTTTTAAGTGTAGGAAAATCGGATACTTTCAGATAAGCACCGCTTCCCTTTAAAAGAACATCATTGCCGTCATAATCCGGAATGATCTGTGGTTTGACATCTTTTCCAGAAAAATCAGGAGCAGTGTCCATATGGGAAATAAAACCGACAGCAGGCTTGTCAGCATATCCTTTCGTTGCCGGCAGCAGTCCGTAAACATAGCAGTGATCGGTTAAAGTGACTTTCTCTAAACCGAGATCGCGCAATTCCTGTTCTAACACTTTTCCTAACTCAAACTGTCTTTCCGAAGATGGAATCTGTCGGCATTCCTCGTCAGAAGTTGTCCAGTAAGAGACATATTTTAATAATCGTTCTTCAACACGCATGTGAAACCTCCTTATAAAATGGTGCCGTATTTATTTTGATATAAAATCAAGCCGGGCACACATTAGTTATAAAATACCATAAAATAGTGAAATAGGAAATATTAGAAAAGGATTTCTTGACAATTGTGTATACATCAGTTACATTCAATATTGCAGATAGCAAAATCTTTTTTTCAAATAAGTGTTATAGTACGAGTTATTTCTGCCAGATCGGCATGAAATCCTAAAAAATTGTTAGATACAGATATTGAGGGCTTTCCGGAAACTTCGCAAAGAAAGAGAGGAAGGTTTGGGCGAGAAAGATACAACAGAAAAAATACTTGCAGATTATAATGATGTATTTGCAGACATCATAAATGGTCTGGTATTTAAAGGAGAACAGAAGGTAACACCAGAGTCCTTAGAAAATATAAGTACAAGATCTGTGTATAAAGGCAGGAAAAATAAACTGCATGAACAGGAAAGGGATATCGTCAAACTCTGGAAAGAGCGTGATATTGAATTTGCCATATATGGCATGGAAAATCAAACTTTACCGGAGAAATATATGCCGCTTCGTATATTAGGTTATGATGGTGCCACTTATCGCAGTCAATTGCAGAAGAAAAGAAAAAGACCAGTTGCAGTATTGACAATTGTTTTATATTTTGGTACAGATAAGATGTGGGATAAACCAACGCATTTAAAGGATGTGATATACATTCCGGAGGGTTTGGGAGAGTATGTTAATGACTATAAAATCACAGTTTTTAATATTGCATGGTTGACGGAAGAAGAGATTGCAAGATTTAAAAGCGATTTTAAAATTGTAGCAAATTTCTTTGTACACAAGAGAAAGAATAAAGATTATGTATCAGATGACAAAACAGAAATTAAACATGTGGATGAAGTATTAAAATTATTATCTGCTATGACGGGGGATGAGCGTTATGAAGAAATTCTGGCAGAGAAGGAGAAAGGAGAGTACAATACTATGGATACAGTAGCAGAACATCTTGTAAATATGGGTGAGGCAAGACTAGGAAAACTTATAAATCTTTTATTGCAAAATAATAGAATAGAAGATGTAAAAAAGGCTTCTGTTGATAAAGAAGCCAGAAAGAAATTTTACAAAGAATTTGGAATTATTGATTAATGAGGAGGGACGGTTCGCAAGGACTGTCCCTTTGAAAAATATAAAATTAAAAATATAAAAACAGTACTCGACAAAATACGAAATAATTTATAAAAAAATAGTTGCATTTCTAAAAAAAGTATTATATAATAACATTCGTCGCTGAAAGACATGCGCCACTAGCTCAGCTGGCAGAGCACCTGACTCTTAATCAGGGTGTCCAGGGTTCGAACCCCTGGTGGCGCATTACGAAGTATCGGTTTTATAGCATAGGCTATGGGGTCGGTGCTTTTTTTATGTTTGAATTCAAATTTAAAATTTTGAAGAAAATCACAAAAAGTTCACAAAAAATTAGCACTCACCTCTTGACAGTGCTAACAAACAGGTGTATAACGTAGTCAGAACAAAGGAAGAGGGAACAAAAGAGAAAGAAAGATTCCCCGAGTTCCCTAATCTGTTAGTTCCAAAGAAACAAGGTTAATGAGCATACGAATATCCACAAAAAAGTGGACAGATAGAAAAGGAGAGATGACTTATGTTGATGCCTAGTATTTTTGGAGAGAGTTTATTTGATGATTTTGACAATTTAATGAATTTTTCATTCCCGGATGTTGATAAAACATTGTATGGCAAACATGCAAAGAATATGATGAAGACAGATGTTAAGGAGAAAGATAATGGCTATGAAGTAGCAATTGATCTTCCGGGATTCAAGAAAGATGAGCTTCATCTTGAGTTGAATGATGGATACCTGACTATCAGTGCCGAGAAGGGACTCGATAAGGATGAGAAGGATAAGAATGACAAATACATCAGACGTGAACGTTATGCAGGCAGCATGAGCCGAAGCTTTTATGTTGGTGAGAACATGAAAGAGGAAGATATCCATGCGAAATACGAAAACGGTATCCTGACCTTGGACGTTCCGAAAGAACAGAAGAAAGCTGTTCCGGAAAAACGTTACATTGCAATTGAAGGATAAATAGAATGCCCGGTATCAATGGTGTAAAACCATTGGTATCGGGCGTTTTTTCTATCTCGATGCGATCAATTTACAGATTGGATTTCCTTTGGAAGAAAATTTTTCTTCGTATTCCGTCATGACATTGCCTTCATTTAAGACGGCATCATGGTGCAGATCTCTGGTGGAAGCGTCTAATTTCCAGCCGGCTTCCGGAACTTCCTCTAATGAAAATGTGAAAAGATCCTGATTGTCAGTCTTAAATTCCAGATGTCCTTCTTTTTTCAAAATCAGGTCATAGCGCGCGAAAAACTGTCTGGAAGTGAGACGTCTCTTGGCGTGGCGGTCTTTCGGCCAGGGATCGGAGAAGTTTAAGTAAATACGGTCGACTTCGTCTTTGGCGAAAACCTCTGCAACATCGGCAGCGTCCATGCAGATAAACTTAATATTAGGAAGCGGATTCTGCTCCATTTTCTGCAAAGCGCGTAAAAGTACGCTGGAGTAACGCTCGATACCGATGTAGTTAATATCTGGGTGCAGGGCAGCCATGTCCATAATAAAACGGCCTTTTCCCATGCCGATCTCGATATGAAGCGGCTGTGCTGTCTCAAAGCAATCCTGCCAGTGCCCTTTCTGCTCCTCTGGATTTTTGATGCAGTATTCACTATTTAAAATGGCGTCATCCGCGCCAGGGATATTTCTTAATCTCATAAAACAACCTCTCTAATGATGTAAACTAATATTTTTTCAAAATGCATTTTCGTTTTTTGCAGCAAATATATCTAAGCGCAAAGCGATCAGTTACATTCTACAATAAAGAAACCCCAACTTTCAAGCACACATTGCATAATCTGACAAATTAATAAAGTCATAAAATGATGAAAAGTGGTTGCATGTATTTTTTCCAACTATTATACTAATAATGTTGATAGAGTAACGTTGTTGTTACAGGAACGAGTTACGGGTGAACAGTAACAATCCGTAAAAATTGTGTATACATGGGACGGATTGTGCGAAATTAATAGATTTAATATAGATTTGGAGTTTTTATGATGTTGAAAAATAGATGGAAAAAGGCGGCATGCCTGATCCTTACGATTATATCTACTGTCTGTCTTGGAAAAGTGGACGTCAAGGCGGCAGACTACTGGCCGGATGCACCGGAAACACTCTCACCGAGTGTTATTTTGATGGAAGAGTCCACAGGCACGATCCTTTATGAAAAAAATAGTGATGAAGCACACTACCCGGCGAGTATCACCAAGATCATGACCACGCTGCTGGCGTTAGAAAATGGTAATCTGAGTGACATGGTCACTTTTTCGGATGATGCGATCAACAACACGGAAGGATCGGGAATTGCCAGAGATTACGGAGAGCAGATGACCTTAGAGCAGTGCCTTTACGGTGTCATGCTAGAGTCGGCAAATGAATGTGCCTACGCTGTCGCAGAACATGTGGGCGGCACGGTAGAAAATTTTGTGGACATGATGAATGCCAAGGCAAAAGAATTAGGATGTACTAACACACATTTTGCCAATCCGCACGGTCTGCAGGATGAAAATCATTACACGACCGCACATGACATGGCGTTGATCGCGCAGGCAGCTTATCAGAATGAGACATTTCGTATTATCATCGGGACGAAGATGTATACAATCCCTCCGACCAATAAGCATGCGGAGGAAACGGTGTTGAGGAATCATCACGACATGCTCTGCACTTACCACAATGCGAACCGCAAGTACTTATATCCGTACTGTGTCGGCGGAAAGACCGGATACACGGCGACCGCAAACAGCACTCTGGTGACTTATGCGGAAAAAGATGGAATGACTTTGATCTGTGTGGTAATGAATACGCAGTCACCGAATCAGTTTATTGATACGGTAAACTTATTTGATTACGCATTTGACAATTTTCAGGTGCTGAATGTAGCGGAAAATGATACGGATTACAGCGCAGAGACAACGGTGGATAATGGTAATCTGAACAATATTGCGCCATTTGTGGAGCTTGATAAAGAGGCCGTCATTGTTCTGCCGAAAACAGCAGAATTTTCAGACACCTCATCTTCCGTGGAATATAATGACAGCGACCCGGAGATCGCAGGGAGCATCACGTATACTTATGCGGGAAGAAATGTAGGAAAAGCAGATATTAAGACAACCGGCGTGGTCGTAGAAGGCTACGCATTTGACAATGAGTCGACCGAGGAGGAGGAACAGGAAGCAGTCTCCACGGTGCAGGTGAAACCGATTGTTGTTGTTTTACTCATTGTTGCAGTGATTTTGCTTGGTGTACTTTTATTTTTCTTAAAACGTTTTTACGATAATTACTATATTATCAAACACAACAGAGCCGTTCGTAGAGACAGAAAAGATCAGAAACGAAGAATCAGAAAAAAACGTAGAAGACGCAGAAGATGGAGATAAAGCATGTCGGAGTCATATGCAGTCAGTGAAAAAAGAGAGTTGCTGTTAGAAAGGGTCAGGAAGTTTATTCTGGATAATGGCGGAATTGTAAAAAAGAGCCAGCTTGCCGGGCTGGGGATCGATTATCGCAGAATCCTTGATTTTGTGGAAAAAGGGGATATTCTGCGCGTAAAAAGCGGTTATTATGCAGTTCATCTCAGTGATTTTACAGAGGAGGAGCTTGTGGCAAAGCTGTTTCCGGACTGCGTGCTGAATCTGGAAAATGCGTTATATGCGTATGGCTATATCAAAAAGAAACCGTACGGCTGGCGGCTTGCGGTGGATAAGAATACTTCCAAATCACGTTTTAAAATGGATTATCCGAAGATCATTCCGATGTATGCAGAGCCGGATACTTTGGAGCTTGGAGTGACAGAAATACAGCTTTCCAATGTGACAGTCCGGATTTTTGAAAAGGAAAGACTGATCTGTGAATGCTTAAAATACGAAGACAAGATAGATCGGGAAAGATTCAAAGAAGGACTGATGGCTTACATAAAAGATCCGAAGAAGGATATTGCAAAACTGATGTATTATGCAAAAGAGCGTAAAGTTGTGAAAAAAGTTCAGAATATGATTGGAGTCTGGCTTTAAATGGAACAGAACCTACTTACGAAGAAGAAGTTAAAAGAAAAAAGCATAGAGTATCAAATCCCATTTGCAAATCTGCTGGAAGGATTTTTGCAGGAAACACTGATGTTCCAAATTCTGGAAACCGATTTTGCAAAGCGGTTATGGCTGAAAGACCGTGAGGATTTCAGTATCGACGGTTATCGAAAGGAGTGGCAGAAGCCACTTCATTTTGTATACGGGCAGGATGATGCTGACGAGCGGCTGATCCATGGCGGTGTCCCCCATTTCTTTTTTCGTCCATAATACTCCCTCACGGCGCAAAAATCAAGCGCTGTGCAGAGGGAAAGGAGGAGCGGATATGATCTTTCACATTGCGGTGTGCAGCCCGGACGCGGGCCTGCGCAGCGGGCTGGAACGCCAGTGCATGGAATTTTTTGCCCGGCGGGCGGACGCCTGCATCGTGGAACACCTGCCGGACACCGACGCCCTGCTGCGGAAGGACGGGGAGGGCGTGCGGTACGACCTGTACCTGCTGGAGCTTTCCGGCTCGGCTACGCCGGTGGGGCTGCCGGGCCCCGCTGGCCTTTGTGGCCCGCACCACGGCCCACGCTTACAGCGCCTACAAGGTGGATGCGCTGCAATATTTGCTGCTGCCGGTGCGCCAGCGGGAGCTTTCGGCCCTGCTGGCCCGCGCCACCGAGCCGGAGTACGGCCCGGCAATGACCGTTGCCACCGCCGAAGGCCTGCGGGCGCTGGCCTATGCGCAGATCGAATATCTGGAGTGCACCCACCATGTGGTGCACTTCCATCTGCTCAGCGGGGAGGATGTGGTGTCCCTTTCGCTGCGGGTGTCCTTTGCCGAGGTAGCAAAGCCGCTGCTGGAAGACGGGCGTTTTTTGCAGCCGCACCGCTCCTATGTGGTCAATCTGGCGGCGGCACAGCTGCTGACGGCGGGCGAGCTGCAGATGTGCAGCGGTGCGCGCATCCCCATCCCCCGCGGGCGGGAGGGCATGGTGCGTGAGGCCGTCCGCAGCTGGACCGATCGGTAAAATGGCAAACAAAAAAGAGCTGCCTTGTGCAGCTCTTTCTCATGTACGGAAGTTCAGGCCTCTGATTTGGCGTGGCGTTTCTTTTCCCTGTCGGAAGCATCCAGAACACCAAAGCCCCAGCGGTTGGCCATGTCCATGATGATCTTCTGGGGAGAACCGGAGGGATAGGCGTTCTCGGAGAACGCGGTCAGGAATTTATACAGCTGCGGCTGCACCTGATCGTACAGGCCCAGCTTTGTGTACAGCTCCTTGTAATAGCGGAACACCTGCAGTTTGTTCTGCACGATGGAAGCCAGATTGATCTGGGTGTGGCAGATGCTCTGGGGGTTCTGCACATAGTGGTAGCCCGCTTTGGAAATGGATACGAAAACATTGGCGTACAAAATGTATTCCAGATTGAAAACCAGGTCTTCGGCCCAGCGCACCTCGCTGGTGAACTGAAGATGATGGTCTGCCAGAATATCCCGGCGGTAGAGCTTGTTCCACAGCACGCTGTAGAAGAAGGATGCGGGCTTCTCCATCAGGCGCAGGGCAAAGGTATCGCGGTCGTAGATGCCCTCGGGCAGGAAGCCGTATTCACGGATATCATCAGGCTTTTTCTCGGCATCGATGCCAAGGTTCTCCTGCAGGTTTTCCAGTGCCTGCGTGGCCTTGGAAGAGTTGGCGGGAATCACCATCCAGTAAGGTGCAATGACCAGATCGGCGTTGTTCGCTTCGGCAGCAGTCACCAGCCGCTCGGTAAAATCAGGGTCGAGATAATCGTCGCTGTCCACAAACTGCACATACTTGCCCTTTGCAAGGGACATGCCGCAGTTGCGGGTCTCCGACACACCGGAATTGGATTTGTCCACCAGAACGATGCGGGGGTCCTTTTCACGGAATTGCTCACAGATGGAAAAGCTTTCGTCCCGGGACCCGTCGTTGACCAGAATGACCTCGATATCCTTCCATGTCTGGGCACAAATGCTCTCCAGACAGCGGGCAACACTATTCTGCACGTTGTACACAGGCACGATAATGCTGACGAGTGGGTTGTTCATGACGGAAGGTCTCCTCTTTACGGATATTATACCTTTATATTTTGAAAATCAAACGGTGTATTCTCACATATCTTACAAAAACCAGGAAATGAGGGCACTGCCCCCTTGGGACAGTCCTGTTTATAATATCATACTCTTCTTGACGGCAAAAAGCAAGAGTAATACCCCTTTAATATGAAAAAGAACCGCACTCTGCGGCCCTTTTTTATTACACACGTGTCCAGTCCAGCATATCCCACCGGGGCACGAACTGGCTGCAGATGCGGCGCATCTCCGGCTCGTCGGCGGCAGAGGTGCGGTCTGCGATGCCAATGACGTAATACCCGGCCTTGTGGGCGGGGGCGGCGGCGTATACGGCATCCTCGCACACGGCGCAGGCGGCGGGGTCTGCACCGCCCAGACGGCTCATGCACTCAAAGAACACCTCCGGGCGGCTCTTGTGCAGCACGCCCTGCGCCTCCACGATGAAGGAAAAATAGTCCGCGATGCCCAGCCGGGTGAGCACGGTGCGGCACTGGTCGGCCCAGGTGTTGGAGCACAGGCACAGCCGGGCCCCCTCGGCCTGCAGCTTTGCCAGCAGGGTGCGCACACCGGGCTTCAGGTCCACCGTTTCGTACAGCTGGGCGATCACGTCCCGCATCACGTCGTAATATTCTGCCTCGGTCAGGGGCAGGCCGTATTCTCGGATGAGGTAGCGGGCACCGTCGGCCATGCCCATGGTCAGCAGCACGTCGTTCAGGTCTGCTTTGGGCGTGCGGCCATAGCGCTGCAGCAGCGCCAGCGGGGCACCCCGCCACACCACGGTCATGCTGTCGGTGAGGGTGCCGTCCATATCAAAGATCCATTGCTTGCAGCGCATGGGGCAAAGTTCCTCCTTCAAGATGATTCCTGCCCAGTATACCACGGATCTTAGCCGTATAAAAGCCGTGAGGAACCAAAAAACGGGGAGAAATTTTCCGGAAAATATGGTATAATTTCAGCAAAGACAGACAGGGAGGCAGGCAGTATGGAAAACCAAACCATTCCGTGCAAAGCGCTGGTGCTGGCCGGCGGCGGAGCACGCGGCAGCTATCAGGTGGGCGTGTGGAAGGCTCTGATGGAGCTGGACTGGCACCCGCAGATCATCACCGGCACCAGTGTGGGCAGCCTGAACGGTGCCATGTTCGTGCTGGACCTGTACGAGGTGGCGCGGGATATGTGGCTGACCATCCGCAGCAAGGATGTGATGGAGCTGCCCGAAGAAAACGCCGACCTGTCGGCCCTGCACAGTTTTCTGCGCAGCGTGGTGAAGGCCGGCGGTATGGACGTCTCGCCGCTGGAAGAGATCGTGGAGCGGGTGCTGGACGAGGACGCGCTGCGCCGCGCCAACATCCGCTTTGGCCTTGTCACGGTGGAGCAGCGGGGTCTGAAGCCCCGGGAGCTGACGCTGGACGAGATCCCGCAGGGCCGCGTGAAGGATTACCTCATGGCCTCGGCGGCCTGCTTCCCTGCCCTGCGGGCGCGGGATATCGACGGGGTCAAGTTCCTGGACGGCGGCTACAGCGACAACATGCCCACCGGCCTTGCGAAAAAGATGGGGGCTGACGAGCTGGTGTGCGTGGACCTGGAGGGGGTGGGCATCACCCGCCCCAACCTCACCGGTCTGCCCACCACCATGGTGCGCAGCTACTGGGAGCTGGGCGACATCCTGCACTTTGACCCCGATACCGCCCGCCGCAATGTGGAGCTGGGGTATTACGACACCCTGCGGGCCTTTGGCCGGGTGCGGGGCTGCGCCTATGCCGTGGACAACGGCCCGGACAGCAGCGCCGATGCTGCCGCGTTCCGGGCACGGTTCGACGCGGTGCAGAAGGCCGTGCGGGAGAAATACCCCGTGACCCTTACCGCAGACGCGGCCCTGCTGCTGGCCCGGATGAAGGACGCCGAGCTTGCCCCGCTGGAAGCCGTGGCCGAGGACGTGGGGGTAGACCCCACGGTGTACTACACCACCCGGACGCTGGGGCAGGCGTTTCTGGACAAATGCGACCGTGCGCGCATGGCCGGGTTCGCCCCGTTGTTTGCAGGCAGCGCGGACGCGGGCCGGGCGGCGCTGGCAGCCCTGCTGCCCAATACATTCTTGCAGGCGCTGGTCTGGCAGGCCCTGACCGCGCCGGAACTGCCGGAGGTGACCGAACATGAAAGTGTATAAAGGTTCCTGCGCTTCTCCCGGCCTTGTGCTGGGGCAGGTGAGCCGTCTGGAGCACCATGTGGAGACCACGACCGTGGGCCCCTTTAAACCGTCCCGGGAGCTGCAGCTGCTCACCGATGCCATCCGCACCGCGCAGGACGAGCTGGAATCCATGGCAGACCGCGCTGCGCCCAGCGAGCAGGCCATCTTCCAGTTCCAGAGCATGATGCTGGACGACGAGGGCATGATGAACGAGGTGCGCTTCTGCATCAATGCAGGCATTGGCGCGGCAGCGGCCATGAATCAGGTGGGCCAGCGCTACGCCGACCAGCTGGCCAACATGAAGGATAACCCCTACATGCAGCTGCGCAGCGTGGATATTCTGGACGCCACCCGCCGGGTGATCAATATCCTGAACAACCGCCCCCGGGTGTGGCTGGCGCTGGATCATCCGGTGATCCTTGCCGCCGACCGGCTGATGCCCACCGACCTGTTCAGTGTGCCCTCCGGCATGATCTTAGGCGTCATCACCGCCGAGGGCAGCGGCCAGAGCCATGCCGCCATCATTGCCCGGGCAATGAACATCCCGGGCATCGTGCAGGTGGGCAAGGATTTTCTGGACGACTGCGACGGACGCACCGTCATTCTGGATGCAACCAACGGCAACTGCATCCTTGACCCGGACGCCGTCGCCCGCCAGCAGGCAGAAGCCAGCATCTGTCAGCTTCAGCGCGAGGACGCGGAGATGAAGCAGCTGCACAGCCTGCCGGATGAAACGCGGGACGGCGAACCCTTTGAGCTGCTGGCCAACTGCTTCGGCCCGGAGGATATCGACACCGCCATGCAGTCCGGTGCCAAGGGCGTTGGGCTGCTGCGCAGCGGCTACATGATGCTGCCCGGGCGCATTCTGGACGAGCAGGAGCAGTATTTCTTCTATTGCTCCTGTCTGGCAGCGGCAAACGGCTGCCCGGTGACCGTGCGCACCTTCGACTTTGGCTCAGACCGCACCATTTCCGACGCCTATCAGGGCCTGCAGTCCTCCAAGCTGGGGCTGCGGGGCATCCGCAACAGTCTGCGCCAGCCCCACCAGTTCGAGACGCAGCTCTGTGCACTGCTGCGCGCCGCCGCCCGCGGCCCGCTGCGGGTGATGTTCCCGATGGTGACCAATCTGGAAGACTGGGACGAAGCCATGAAGCTGGTGGAGCACTGCCGCCAGCACCTGCGGGAGCGGGGGGAGCGCTTCAACGAGAAGATGCCCTTCGGCGTCATGCTCAGTGTACCGTCGGCCTGCCTGACGGCGGAAGAATTTGTGGCCCACGGGTGTGAGTTCTTCGTCATCGAGACGAACGACCTCATCCAGTACACCCATGCCGTGGACCGTGACCTCTCCATCGCCGAGCGCTACTACCGCCCGGCCAGCCACGCGATGAAAAAGCTCATCGCCATGGTTGTGGAGGCGGCGGACGCGGGCCAGATCCCCGTGACCATCTGCGGTCTGGCCGTCGGCAACCCGGCCAACACCGTGCAGTACCTGAAACTCGGCCTGCGCAGCTTCTCCGTGAGCCCGCAGAGCCTCATCAGCGTGAAGCGCGCGCTGCTGGAGGCGGACAGCCGGGATTGACAAAAATCTGATCCGTGTTCCATTGTACTTGCGGTGCCCTTTCGGCATACAAAACACCCCATGTGTGAGACCGTATACTGTCTAACACATGGGGTGAAGTTCGCCCTGCGGCGGAAAGCTCTTTTTCAGATCGTGATTCAGCCCTCGATGAGCTCGACGGTCTTCATCCGGACCGGGGTCTTGGGCTTGTCGTTCCAGTCGGTGGCGACTGCAGCGATCTTGTCCACCACGTCCATACCGGCCACGACCTTGCCGAATGCGGCATACTGGCCGTCCAGATGGGGGGCATCCTGGTGCATGATGAAGAACTGGCTGCCGGCGCTGTTCGGGCTCATGCTGCGGGCCATGCTGATGACGCCGCGGGTGTGCTTGATCGGGTTGTTGACGCCATTGGCAGCAAACTCACCCTTGATGCTCCAGCCGGGGCCGCCGGTGCCGTTGCCCAGCGGGCAGCCGCCCTGGATCATAAAGCCGGGGATCACGCGGTGGAAGGTCAGGCCGTTGTAAAAGCCCTCCTTGACCAGCTTTTTGAAATTCTCACAGGTGATGGGGGCAACTTCCTCGTTCAGCTCGATGTCGATGATGCCGCCGTCTTCCATAGTAATGCGAACCATAGTTTTAACAATGCTCCTTTTATCATAGCCCGTTTCGGGGTGGGTGCGGCAGATGCTCTGCCGAAGCTCCCCTTTAGTATACCATACCTTTTGCAGAGCGCAACGGCGCAGATGCAACCTTTTTGTAAAGAATCACCGCATTTCTACCATATCCTGCCAGAAACGCTTGGGACAGTGGGTCATCCGGCCCTTTTCGTTGTGGCGGGCCTTGATCTCCAGCGTGTCGTAGAACTGCTTCCAGAGTGCCTGGAACTCCTGTTCCCGGGCGCTGGGCGGGGGCAGCTCCAGCGGCGCAGCCAGCTCCAGAAGCTGAGCCTCGTGCTCCTGATAAAGCAATACCGCCTGATGGACTGCGTCGTATATCATGAAGTTCTCTTCCGGAAAGCGGGAGCAGAAATGCCCCCGCAGCAGAGGCAGGATATAGTTTTTGGGGTGGATGACCGCACCCAGCATCCCGTCGTGCTCCTCGAAGCGGACGAAGCCCTGAAACTTGTCCACCTCCCAGTCGAGGCTCTTTTTCATCTCGTAGAGCGGCGCGACGTCCGGGTGGCCTGCCCGCTTGACCGTACCCGGCCCCAGCGCGAAGGCCAGATGCAGAAACCGGATGAGGAGCAGTTCCTTGTCCTCCCGGCCGGAGAGGAAGTCCCGCGTGACGAGGTATTCCGTCTCGGCCCCCAGTTTGCGGCCAAGGCTGGCAAACACCCGCCGGGCCTTTTCGTGGTCGGTGGCGATGTCCTTGAAGGGGTAGAGGGTGGCGGTCTCCCGCTCCGGCGTCCAGACCGCAAACGGGATCTCGTGCTGGGCAAAGCTCTCGAAGACACAGCAGAGGAAGCCCTCAAAGCTGCCGTCGTAGAGGTAAACGACTGCGGCATCGTGGAGCTTGCGGGTGGGGTTCACAGCGCTCTGGCCAGACATTGCACTGCCTCCTCCCGCACCAGCTTCTGGGCCGCGTGGGGCGGCACCCCCTGTGCCACCAACTTGTCCACGGCGGGCGGCGAGAACAGGCTCAGCTGCTCCACGCCGCCGCTGAAGACGTTCGGG
>OGHU01000892.1_pt1 | contig 19376 bp, 10 predicted proteins | sample 1571521 | NCBI WGS metagenome assembly OGHU01 (sample SAMEA2581963, study PRJEB24529) | metagenome | biome: Human gut stool | place: China | collected 2011 | reverse complement strand
AATTATAGAAGCCAGAACATATTAATTTATATAATTCTATAAAATTATGAAGAAAAATAATATAACTCAATTAATAATATTACTGCTGCCTAATATTCTCTGGTTTACTTCTTGTTATGAGGATAAAAGTTCATTTGTAACAAACCTTATTCCAGAAGTACAAATTAGTATAAACGATAAAAATCAAGAAAATTCAATATACGTAGGTTATCAATCTCCTGTCGATATTGTACCATCTATTACCCAAGATGGTTTTGATGGTTCTAATTTGCGCTATGAATGGGCTGTAACGGAGGAACCCTCAACTAGCAATCCTGTTTATGAAATTATTGGTACAGAAAAAGACTTTCATGGTATTATAAATCGTCCTATATCAAATGGAGCCTATACGTTAAAATTGACTGTAACAGATGTAGCAAATGATAACTTACAATATATTTATTCTTGGGAATTATATGTACAAAGTAGCTTCCTAGACGGATTGTTGATCGCAGATAGTGAAAACGGAACAACAACAGATTTTACTTTGATTAACAATTCTCAAATAACAAATCAATATACAAAAGAAGAAAGAATATTCCGTCACATACTAGAAACTGCTAATGGAGCAGCATATGATGAATTATTGACTTCATTAACCTATGAGGTGATGGGGAACACAGCAATACTTGGTAGTTCTCACTTAAATCAGATTTGGGCTATTTCTTCCACAGGAAAAAGCATTCGTTTCAACTGTGAGGACTATTCAATAAACGGGACATGGGAAGATGAAAAAATATTTTTATATTGCCCCACCGATTTTCAAGTAAAATCTTATATTCGTTCTTCACAACTTTTCATCGCTTATACAAATAATGGACTATATTCATTCTTAAACGTAGCAGGTAACAAATTCTCTATGCCTAATTCTGTTTTTAATGGATTTGAAATCAATAACAATGTATATGCAGCAAATTCTTCATTTAGTATTGGGGACAACCATTTAGTATGGTTAGATAAACCCAAAGGTGCCTTTTATTCCTTAAATGGCACGAGTTATAACACATGTACTCCGTATATCTCAAATCCAGATTTCGATCCTAATGACATGGGAAGTCAAACAGCTATTGCCGCAACAAGTTCTCAAGATGGCTCATTGGCCACTTTCTTACTTAAAGACGATAATAGTGGAAATTATGCTATTTACACTTTAAGCCAATATAAAGCAGAAGAAGGACATTATGAAGATCCTGATAATTGGGAGGGATGGATTGTGACTTCACCAGAACAACCAGCAGCTGCAAAAAACAAATATATTATTCCAACGACAGGAAAAACCTTACTAGACAAAGCTGTATCTATTTTCTTCGGACATACAAATAATGTATTATATGTAGTAACAGATGCAGCTATATACTCATTTACTTACGGTATGGGAAATGAAGTATCTGTCTCCACCACCTCACAGTTTACCCCCAGTAACGGAGAAAAAATCACAAAAGCCAAGCTATATCAACAAGGACAATACACTAATCAAATTAATGTAATGACTGGTAATCCACCAACTATTGCCCCAAATGCATGGAATAACAAAGCCCTCATTATTGTGACCCAATCCGCAGAATTTAACGGAAAAGTCTCAATTGTTCCGATGAAACAGGCCGGTGCAGGAACCTTGGATATTTCTAAAGCCCTAATCTATGATGGTTTTGGTAAAATCCTAGATGTAACAACAACCGGATATTAATCTAATTTCATAAAAATACATTAAAGAACTGATATGAAAAAGAAAATCCTCTTACTTGCAGCAATGGTGGTAGCTTCGTCTACCACCATTGACGCACAGCGTAAATTTCCATTCTTCTGGAAAAAAAAGAAGGCAAAAACAGAACAAACAACTCCTGCTAAAAAAGAAAGTGAATATGACAAACTATTCAAGAAAAAGCATGAAATAACCAAAGGACTGATTACTCTCCATCTGCTGGATGGAAAAGTATATTTTGAACTTCCTGTGAATTTAATCAATAAAGATATGCTTATTGGTTCCACTGTCACCAGTATCTCTGATAATGGCAATGCAGTAGTCGGTTCTAAACCGACCGATCTTCTTCACGTAGTATTCACACGCAATAAAACACATGTACAGTTACGTCAGGTAAACACTGACTATATTACTGGTAACACACAAATTGATGAAGCTTTACGCAAAAGTACACTGGGAGCAATTTTAAGCAACCAAAAGATTCAAGCATACAATAATGACTCTACTGCTATCGTTTTTGATATGAGCAGCGTCTTCCTGGGCGACAACAAAAAAATGAGTCCATTCGATCGTAATTCAATCTATGGAATGTACAATCGTACAGAGAATTATCAATCCGACTGCTCTTACATTTCACAAATCAAGGCTTTCAAAGATAATGTTTCTATTAAAAGCTGTCTGTCATATACATTCTCTGTCAGCAATTCACAAGGGGCGTCACTCATAAAAGACCGTCCATTCACCGCAGAAATGACACGTTCTATCATGCTGTTGAAAGAAAAGCCTTACCGTCCACGTATGGCAGATTACCGGATCGGTGTATTCTTTACCGGACGCGAACAACTAGGCGAAGGAGCTAAAACAACCGCACCTGTTTACTATGCCAATCGATGGGATATACAACCGTCTGACACTGCTGCCTACCTACGTGGTGAGAAAGTGAAACCCACTAAACAGATTGTTTTCTACATCGATAACACTTTTCCGGAAAAATGGAAACCATATCTGCGGGAAGGAGTCACCCAATGGAATGAATTATTCGAGCAGATTGGATTCAAAGATGTTGTAGCAGCCAAAGATTTCCCGACTGATGATCCGGAATTCGATCCGGACAATATCAAATATTCATGTGTTCGCTATGCTCCATCAAGCATTGAGAATGCTATGGGACCATCATGGGTAGACCCACGAAGCGGAGAAATCTTGAATGCCTCCGTATATTTATATCATAATGTTATCAAGCTTATCAGTAACTGGTTGTTCGTGCAAACAGCACAAGCCGATAAAGATGTACGCACAGCCAATATTCCGGATGAAATGGTTGGAGATGCATTGCGCTATGTACTTTCACATGAAATCGGGCACTGTTTAGGGTTTATGCATAACATGGGAGCTTCCTCCACCTTCCCGGTAGATTCTTTACGTTCACCGGAATTCACGCAGAAGTATGGCACTACTCCTTCCATTATGGATTATGCCCGCTTCAACTATGTAGCACAACCTGGCGATAAAGAACGTGGCGTTAAATTGACTCCTCCCCGCTTTGGTGAATACGACAAATACCTCATTAAATGGACGTATACTCCGGTATTCAATGTTAATTCTGCAGAGGAAGAAGCAATTATAACAGGCAAATGGATCAGTGATGCCATTAAAGAGAATCCAGTGTACCGATATGGAAAACAACAAGTATATGGAGTTGTTGATCCCCGTTCACAAACGGAAGATATTGGTGACAACTCTATGAAAGCAACTCGATATGGCATCAAGAACCTTAAGTATATCATGAATAATTTGGAAAGTTGGATTTCCGAAGGTGACGATACATACGAATACCGTGAAGATTTATTTATTGGTATCGTAGAACAACTTGCAATGTATGTTACCCATGTAGCAGGCAATGTAGGCGGTTATTTTGTCAACGAAGTTAAGGAAGGAGACACAATGCCACGTTTTGCACAAATTCCGAAGGCACAACAAAAAGAAGCCCTGAATTACCTATTCGAAATTTATAATGATCTGGATTGGCTTGACAACAAAAACTTGTTAACTAAATTCCCGGTTTCCGGTTCCCCTAAACAAACTATTCAAAACTTCATGTTGAGATATATACTGCCTGTACCTTTCCAGGTATCACAATACGAAGGATTAGAAAAAGATTCATTTACTGCTGCCGAGGCTTTCAACATGATATACAATTTTGTATGGAAACCGACCATTTCCGGACGTACATTAACAGAATCCCAAATGAATCTCCAGAAACAATATATATACATGATGATGCAAACTGCCGGCTTCACAATCAAAGGAGCCGGGAAAGCATTGGCCGGAGAAAAGCTATTAGACATCAATCACCGCCAGTTCGGATATACTTGTTGCCAAGGACATGCCATCAAAGAGGGTGTCATGCACAACCCTGTAGCAGGTTTTGAATGGAAACCGTTGAATCGTTTTTCTATGACAGCCAAAGTTACCCAAGCAGATGTATACGCATATATAGCTAAAGCGAAACAACTGATGAAACAAAAGGCAGCCAGTGCATCAGGGAAGACGAAAGCTCACTATGAATTATTATTAAAGATGCTCGACATCAACTTAAAATAAGGGAGGGACAAAAGATGAAAAAACTATTTTTATGGTTAATGCCAATTTTGTTGATTATCGGATCAACAAATGAAGCCAATGCCCGCTCCAAAAAGAAAAAAGGAAAAGCAAAAACCGAACAACAGATTGACAGTGTTCAAAAGAAAAAAAGGAGTGTCTACGACAAGCTTTTCAAAGATAAGAAAAAACATACAGTCAATAAAGGGACAATCACAGTTCATCAGTACGAGGATAAGATTTATCTGGAACTACCGGTTGAATTAATGGGACGGGATTTTTTAGTAAATTCTGCCATCACTACTGCAAGTGACATTTCGCTGGCAGGCACAAAAGCTGCTCAAAGTAGGTATCTGATTATTGATAAAACCGATTCATTAATATTATTCCGAGATCCGAAATACAATGTTCGCCTCAACGAACAGGACGATAATCAAGAAGCGGCTTTTGCATTATCTCGTAGTAATGCTATTTACAAAGCATTTCCAATTGAAGGATACACCAGCGATTCAACGGCTGTTGTATTTAATGCCACTTCCTATTTCTCTTGTTCCAATAAAGATGTACTCAATCTTAGCGGACGCAGTTATGGAGGTATGCTCACAATTGTAAGTGCTTCCCCTCAAAGTAAAACATCTTTTGTGGACTCTGCAGACGCATTCGACAATTGTATCAGTATCACTCAAAACTGTACTGCAAAGTTGAGCATCAGCATCATGGGATTCGTCTCCAAAGAACAACCGGAATTAACCATGTCGGTACAAACGACACTAGCCCTACTGTCAAAAGAAAAGATGAATACCCGCGAAGCCAACCCACGTGTAGGAACAGGTTATATCGCATACACGGACTATCGTAATGAAAAACGTTTCAAGAAAGGATATTATGTAACACGGCGTAATATAACGACGCAACAACCTGTTGTTTTCTACATCGACACTCTGATTCAAGATAGCTGGGTAAAAGCCATCCAAAAAAGTGCAGATGAATGGAATATAATATTTGAAGACTTAGGAATAGGAAAACCAATCATAATAAAACCGTATGAGAAAGGTTCAACTTTCCGTGCTAATAACCCAATGATAAATACGATTGCTTTCCTGAATAACAACAACTCGGAAGTTACTGCGTACAATGTCACTGATTTACGCACTGGAGAAATCTTAAGTACCAAGATAGGAGTACCACGCGACCTTGCCGTCAGCGTACGTCGCAATGGAGTATACCAAATGGCAGAGATTGATCCGCGCTTCCGGACTTATTACATTGCCGATGAGGTGATCTGTGAGAATCTGACAGCACGTATGCTAAAAGCATTTGGTCTTAGTTTGGGATTGGCAACTAATTTGGCTGGTTCTGCAGCATACTCCCCTGAGGAACTGCGTTCTCCTGAATTTACTCAAAAATATGGTATCACAGCTTCAGTCATGGACAACGTATTATACAATTATCTGGCACAGCCCGGTGATAAAGAAAAAGGAGTGGTATTGATTGTCGACAAACCGGGTGTATGTGATGCATTTACGCTCAAATATCTGTATGCCGCCACCAGTGAAAATGAATCAGACATGTTGAAGAAATGGGCTATGGAACACGATGGAGATCCACGCTATTTCTATGGAAAGCGTTCACCAGCTTATGCTACAGACCCGCGTTGCCAAAACTATGATTTAGGTAATGATCCGATAGCCTCTTTAGATGCACAAATCGCTCATGTGAAATATGTAGTTAAAAATAGTCCTGCCTGGTTTCACGACGATAATATCCCCAATGATTACCGGGAGCTATTTCCTGATTTTGTGATTATTGAATTAATCAATAAAACATTGTCACCTGTATCTTCTTATATCGGAGGTATTTATATCAATGAAGCCAACGAAAAAAGCAATGTTCCTTCATATCAACCGGTATCGGCAGATATGCAAAAGAAAGTCTTACAAAAGATATTCAGTACCTTCTATGATTTAAGTTGGCTGGACTCTAATAAGGATTTCTTGCGTTTAGGTGGTGTCAATCCTGATATGTCAACATGGATTTACAATAACGGGTATCCAATGATGTCTTTGATGTTTCGTTTGATGCGTATGGGATTGAGTGTAGAGAAATCAACTAGACCTTATACCCAAGAAGCATATTTGAATGATATAGAGAAACAATTATTCAAAGAAACTTTAAATGGGAAACCTTTAAGTGCTCCAATGATTGCACAACTGTCTGTATATATCAGTTCTTTAAAAGGAATGTGTCCGACATTAAAGGCTATTGACAAGGCTGTATCAACAAGAGTAACTTCCATTGCTCTCAACGAGCAAACTAATCATAAGTTACAATCATTAGGGTTGCTGACAACTTTTGCCTCTATATCTGCAACAGAAGAGCAATCGGGTATGGAACCTATGACTGCTGTCAATTTCTATGTCGGTACGGATATCGAAGCCATTTGCTATGATAAGTTGAAAAGTACACGTCGCTATTTGATACAAGCTCGTTCTTTGGCTAGTAATGATATTGAACGTGGAAAATGCGATTATTTGATAGCGATGATTGACAGGGTAATTTAGCCTTTCCTCTACCATTCAACGTGTATGTTTATAAAAAGTTTAGTGACAGTAAAATGTATAACAATTAAAAAAAATTATATTATGAAGCAGATTATTTTATTCATTGTATTCATATTTACTATAATGATGTGTTCTTTTGCACAAGAAGCCCCGTCCTCTCCAATAATCAAGGGAAGAGACAATAAAAGTACTGAGTTTTTCAAAAACAAAAAACTTCAATCTCCGATCTCCCCAATGGTCCTTTTCAGTCAGAAAATCACAGGGGTTGTTTATACTGAAGGAGGAAAAGAGGTACTAATAGGTGCGAGCGTTATCGAAGTGGGTAGTACTAATGGTACTATAACTGATATTGATGGAGAATATAGTATAGGCATTTCTAAGGCCGACAAAAAATTCTCCAAGCAAGTTATCTGGGTTATGAAACAAAACAAGAAAGAATTGGAGGCCGTAGGGTGGTGAACTTCTTCCTAAAAGAAAGTTCACAAGCCTTAGACAAATAAAACCACACACTATCACTAAACTTTTTATAAAACAGCAATATGAAAAAAATTATTTCTATTTTTTTATTGTTATACATTACTTTACCGATAAATGCTCAAGATAAAACAAATGAGCTATCGGGATTTATTATACACAAACAAGAAAATGGGTCTAATGGTTCATTAGACGGTGCCAATATCTTTTTGATCTATGCAAAAGACACACTGAAAACAACAAGCATAAATGGAGTATTCCGTTTCAAACCCATAAAAACAGGAAAAGCAAAACTCATTATCACTGCAATAGGGTGTCGGAAAGTTGAAAAAGAATTAAATATAATAGCTGGAAAGAATTCTAATCTTTACATAGAAATTTTGGATGAATCCATCCAACTGGAGGAAGTCACCATCAAGGGCAGAATCCCCATTGTGACCCAAAATGGCGACACGCTAATATTCAACCCGAAGGCAGTCAACGTACAAGAAGGGGATGTCGCTATGAATATAGTCGAGCAACTTCCCGGAACAGAGACTGACGACCATTCCGTCAAAATCATGGGAAAACAAGTAACCAAAACTTATATAGACGGCAGACTAATATTCGGAAGTGACCCAATGGCAGCACTAAAGAATCTTTCTGCAACAGATGTATTAAAAATCAAGGCTTATGATGAATATGAAAATACGAAAACAAAAAAACTAATGTACAGAGGGGATCTCACCAGAGTGCTCAACATAGAAACCAAAAGCAAACTCATCAGCTCATGGAAAGCACACCTATTGGCTAGTACAGGCAGCAACATGGACTCAAAGAACGACAGAGGAAAGTTCCGTAAAGGGCTCGGACTCACCACTAACTTTTTCTCCGAGAAATTTTTACTCACAAGTAATGTATTTCACAATAATATCAACCGAAAATCAAATAATATCAAAAATGTTCTTTCCATTTCCGATCCTGGTAGTACTTACAACGAAACGACTTATGCAGATCTGGCTACGGAACGCTCATGGGACACAGAAAATGGAACATACGGTACATTTAGAGCATTTTACACTTTCGGATATAATCGCGATAATACAAATACACGATCCGAACAACATTATTTTCCTAGCAACAATTATCAGCAGCGCCTTTATGAAGAACAAAATAGCAACAGTGACAGAAAACAAAATCACTATTCCGAATTTTCTTTCTCCAATTCAAATGACAAATGGGGAGAATTCCGTTGGAACCAGCTTATAACATATAACAACAACAAAGATTGGCAATCGCTTTACATCTATAATGAAGAAAACAATCTTCAAACATCGAAAAGCCTGATGCATTACGATAATCTAAACAAGAATTTTCATGTGAAGGAAGATGTCAGTTATGTCAACAGTATTACCGACAGAATCGGATATACATTAGAAAGTTCAGTAGATATAAATAAAGGCAAAAATCATTCATTACGGATAGACACATTAGAAAGTTCGACAACACAAACTTATCTGACTATTCCATCAAAACTCCGCAATACGGAGTGGAACGGCAATGCGCAATTAATATATATACTGAATCCAGAAAATGACACCCAAATATCTTTTGACTATTCCGTTAAATACGAAAACGGATGGAAACACCAATTCGCCTGGAATATGTTGAGCCCCACAAATCCACAAACAGACGAAGCCAATACATATAGTTATAAAATAAATAACCTGACACAAAAACAGGAAGTTTCATTTCACTTTTTTCCCTTTCAAAAAACAAGTTGTGACATTTCAGCCGGACTGAAGGAAACTACACTTAAGCGGAAAGAAAAAGAAATGGACAACTACCGTAAAACATTCATCTCTCCAACAGTAGCAATATCTTTTGTGCATACAGATATAACAAAGTCATGGAGTGCCGCTTACAGACTGCATAATTTTGCACCAAACATAGTGCAGTTACGCCCACAAATAGATAACAGCAATCCTTACATGCTGCGCAGTGGAAATCCCAACTTAAAACAATCATATCTACATTCGTTCCTCTTCAATTGCAATCGTATGTTAGGAAAACATAACCACACCATAGGTGTTATTATCAATGCCTCTATCCGCCAACACTCTCCTGTTGCAAAGACAACCTATTACAATGCCGAAACTTATCTACCGGAATTGCAATATACAGCACCTGCACACAGTTCTCTAATTAGTTTTGAAAACGTAGAAGGATATTGGGACATAAAAGGCAAACTGATATGGCAGGCTCCTATACGTAGTATAAAATCCAAATATGCCTTATCTACCGGATTCAACTACGAACATAACCCATATTATATAGGAGAAAATAAGACTACAACACGTACCTATGATCCATCGCTCGAACATTTTCTACTCTGTAATCTAACTAAAAGATTAAAAATAACAATCAGTGCCAATACTCATTATGTACATAGCATCAATACTGAAAATTATACAAGTAAAACATTCTATCAAACGGCAGGAGCAACATTTGATATAAGCCAAATATGTAAATACTTCTATCTAAGTAGTCATTATAATTTCATTTTCAGCCGTGATTATGGAATCAATAAAGAGATTAATCGCAATCACACCCTAAACTTGAATGTTGGCTGTAAAGTGTTAAATCGCAAAGGAGACATTAGTATTGCCGCATATGATCTACTAAATAGTCATCGGACTTTCAACAGCCAAATGTATTCCAACTACATTCAAAACACGTGGACAAATTATTATGGACGGTTTTTCACCATAAATTTTGCTTATCGGTTTGGTAAAGTGAAATCGAACTACGAAGGTACTACAAATGACGGAAGCATACGCGAATATAGGCCGATGTCCGGCAAAATGTGAATTTCATAGCTATCCAAATGAAAGATAACCATACCAGTTATATTGACAGAGAGAACTTCGGGCGGTATTTTACCATAAATTTCTCCTGGAAATTCAGAAAAATCAAATCGAACCGGATGGATATTTCAAGAGGGGTTGCATGGTAATATGAATAAGAAATCTATTAATCATTTAAAATAAAAAGTATGAGTACTCCTATTGTCGAAGTTAAACACTTATCTCATCGTTATAGTGTAGATTGGGCCATTCGCGATATCAATTTTTCTATTGAGAAAACAGGAATATTAGGGCTGTTAGGGTCTAATGGAGCAGGTAAGTCCACCACTATGAATATCATCTGTGGAGTTTTAAATCAAACGGAAGGGGATGTATTTATCAATGGCATCGATCTACGAAAAAATCCGGTTGAAGCAAAAAAACATATTGGTTTCTTACCTCAAAAACCACCTCTCCATCCGGACTTGACTGTCGACGAATATCTCATACACTGTGCCACACTGCGGAGAATGGAGAAATCAAAAATTCGTGAAGCTGTAGAAATAGCTAAAGAACGTTGCGCTATTGCCCATTTTAGCAAACGCCTGATAAAGAATCTTTCAGGCGGATATCAACAAAGAGTAGGAATTGCACAGGCTATTGTACATAATCCGCCATTTGTAGTACTTGACGAACCTACGAACGGACTCGACCCCAATCAAATTGTCGAAATACGCAATCTGATTAAAGAAATTGCTGAAGATCATTCTGTCCTACTCTCCACTCATATCTTGTCGGAAGTGCAAGCTACCTGCAATGATATTCGTATGATTGAACATGGTAAAGTCGTATTTTCAGGTAGTATGAAAGACTTTGATAACTATGTGGTTCCAAGTAGTTTCACCGTTACATTTGCCCTTCCCCCTTCTATAGAAGAACTAGCAAAGATAGAACATGTGTTGAATATAGAAGAACTCTATCCCGGTACATTCCGGATACGCTTTGATGACGATGACAACATAACTGAACGAGTAGTAGCATTAAGCATACAAAACGGATGGCGGCTGAAAGAAATCACGATGGAACGCTGCTCTCTTGACATAATCTTTGCACAACTATCGGGAAAACTTAAAAATAATATTTAACATGACGGATTTAAAGATTATAATGCGTATTGCCCGAACCGATCTGGCTATTTTATTCTATTCGCCGATTGCATGGTTCATATTGATTGTTTTCTCATTCCTGACAACAGCAAGTTTTACGTCATTGATGGAGAATATAGTGACCGACTATGATCTGTCAGGCGGCAAGGAAGTATCTTTGAGCGGTATCTGCTTCTTAGGTAGTTACGGCTTTTTGTCCTCCGTCGTATCAAACATATACATCTATATTCCATTGTTGACAATGGGACTCATCAGTCGCGAAACGGCATCGGGTTCAATCAAACTGGCATATTCATCCCCAGTCACCAGTGGTCAGATCGTATTAGGTAAATATCTTGCAGCCATCGGATTTGGTTGCTGTCTGATGCTTGTCCCGATAGCCAGTGCTATTTATGGCAGTTTGGTAATCCCTTCTTTTGATTGGGCTCCTGTACTAGTCGCCCTTCTAGGACTCTATTTATTAATATGCGCCTATTGCGCTATCGGGCTCTTTATGTCCTCACTCACGACTTATCAAGTAGTAGCAGCAGTTGGGACTCTTATTATATTAGCTATACTGAATTTTGTAGGAAAGATCGGCCAGGAATACGATTTTATACGCGAACTGACTTATTGGCTGTCAATAAACGGAAGAACAATCGATATGCTGAATGGAGTAATTCGGAGTGAAGATGTGATTTATTTCGTGGTCGTAGTAACCCTTTTCCTGACATTTACCACTTTCAAACTTACATCCGACCGGCGCACTATCAGTCGTTTCCGGCAAGCAATCAGCTATCTGGGATTTTTTGTCGCAGCAATGGCAATTGGCTATTTCACTTCACGTCCGGGAATGATTAAGGTATGGGATACAACACGCACTAAACTAAACTCACTTACCGAAAATAGCCAACACGTATTAGCAAAATTGACAGGACCGGTAACTATTACCAATTATGTTAACCTACTTGATAACAAATCATATCGCTACCTCCCTATCATGAAGAAAGCGAATGAAACAATCTTCGAACCTTATTGTCTCGCTAAACCGGACCTGCAAGTGAAATATGTCTATTATTATGATTTCGCCCCCAACGGCGTTGCAAATAATCCTAAGTTTCAAGGCAAAACAGTAGATGAGATGCGTGATTATATGACCATGATTTATAACTTGAATCCTCATTTATTCAAATCCCCGGCAGAAATCCGCCAAATCATCGACCTGCGTGAAGAACAAAATACATTTGTTCGCATTATGGAAACGCAAGATGGAAAACGTACCTTCATCCGTGATTTTGAAGATATGGATGCAACGCCATCCGAAGCGGAAATTACAGCAGCCATCAAAAAGATGATTTCAACTCCTCCCACTGTTGCCTTTATCAAAGGAGACGGTGAACGTGAGGTGTCCAAATCCGGTGACCGCGATTATAGCAACTTCTCCATTGAGAAATATTCTAGAGCCGCCTTAATCAATCAAGGCTTTGATGTATGCGAGATCGATATTTCTCACGGAGACACCATTCCTTCCCTAATCAATATTGTGGTTCTTGCAGAAATGAGAACCCCGCTTACAGAAAAAGGAGAAAATCAACTGGAGGCTTACCTGGCTCGTGGAGGTAATTTGTTTATTCTCACCGATACAGGCAGACAAGAAGTTATGAATCCTTTTTTAAGCAAACTCGGTATCAAGATGGAAGAATACCAACTGGCACAATCTTCCGCTGATTTCTCTCCTAATCTGATTCTAGCCAAGGCAACCCGTGAATCGGGAAAACTTACATTCGGATTCAAAGATGATTTTCCCAAATATGATTTACGTGTCTCTATGCCCGGATGTGTAGCCCTTACATGCTCCGACAACGATTACGGCTTCCAATATACTCCGATTCTTGAAACAAATGCCAAAGGTGTATGGATTGAAAAAGAACAAACAGATTTACAGGAATCACCAGTAGAATGTAATGCTTCGGCAGGAGAGAAAGAACAAACCTATATCACAGCCTATGCCCTTTCACGCCAACTGAAAGATAAAGAGCAGCGTATTATCATCTCTGGTGATGCGGATTGCATAAGCAACACCGAACTGACTCTTTCACGCGAAGGATATAGATCAGGAAACTTTAATCTGATTATCGAAAGCTTCCGCTGGCTTTCCGGAGGAGAATTTCCAATCGACATACGCCGTCCCCATTGTACCGACAATAAACTTTCGATCGGAGTGAAAGATATTGGTACAATGAAAACTATTTTCATAATCATTATACCAGCTATCCTCTTACTTATAGGAGTTGGCATCTGGTTTTTCCGCAGAAGAAATTAATAAGAGAAAAAGATGAACTTAAGACTTATACTTAGAATAGCCCGTACCGAACTAGCGGTACTCTTTTACTCACCGGTCGCATGGTTGCTGCTGGTCGCATTTACATGCCAGGTAGGATTCGACTTTATGAATATCCTGACGGAAATAGTAAAAATAAAAGCATTGGGCAACACGATCACTTTTAGCGTCACAGCCGGTTTTGTCCTTGGTCTCAAAGGAATATATGAAGTAATACAAGAAACCATTTATCTGTATATTCCTTTATTAACCATGAATTTGATGAGTCGTGAATATTCATCAGGCTCTATCAAACTACTTTATTCATCACCGGTAAGCAGTGTTCAAATCATTACCGGCAAGTTTGTTTCAATGGTGGTATTTGCCCTAATCTTTGTCATCATCCTTGCCCTACCGACAATCGTAATGTTTATCTCCGTGCCGCATGTCGATATTACACTTATCTTGGCGGGATTGTTATCCATGTTTCTGTTGATACTGACCTATTGTTCTATCGGTCTCTTTATGACCACACTCACATCTTACCAGGTTGTGGCAGCTGTTGCCACCCTTTCCGCATTAGCATTTCTCAATTATGTGGGAGGAATTGGACAGGAGTCCATATTCTTTAGAGAAATTACTTATTGGCTATCCATTAAAGGACGTGCCAGTGAGATAGTTGGAGGATTGATATGTAGCGATGACGTTATCTATTTCCTTGCCGTAATTTTATTATTCCTCTGGCTATCGGTCATTAAACTGAATAATGAAAAAACACGTCGCTCACTCCTTTCAAAAACAATGCGCTATGCCTTAGCTGTATGTACCATTATAGTTATCGGCTTTGTCAGTTCCCGTCCGGCAATGATGGGCTTTTATGATGCTACCCGCAGCAAACAACGTACACTTTCAGAAGAAAGCCAGAAAGTAATGGAGCAATTGTCCGGACCTATGACGATCACAACTTACGTCAATATTTTCGATAAAGAATTTGATGTCGCTTCTCCAAGAGAGCAAAAAGAGGATATGGCACGCTTCAAAATGTACACACGTTTCAAACCAGAGATAAAAATGGAGTATGTTTACTATTACTCTACACCGAAAGACAGCACCCTTTATCGCCAATATCCGAATAAAAACATTCGTGAGATAGCTTATGAAGTTGCCAAGAAGAAGAACTTCAATCCTAAAAAGCTTAAAAGCGCCGAAGAACTGAAAGAAAAAATAGACTTGGCTAAAGAAAATTATCGATTTGTGCGGGTTGTTGAACGTGGCTCCGGTGAACAAGCCCGCCTTCGTTTGTTCGACGATATGGAATATCACCCTTCTGAAACAGAAATCTCCGCAGCATTGAAGAAAATGCTTGTTACTCCTGTGAAGGTAGGCGCCATCACAGGACATCAGGAACGTTCCACCACTAAAAAGGGAGATCAGGATTACTCACTTTTCGCCACACATGGACGCTTTCGTTATTCCATGATTAATCAAGGTTTTGATTTGGTGGAACTGAATCTAAAGGATATGAATGATATACCAAGTAATATCAATATATTACTTATTGCTGAAATGCGTTCTTCCATGAGTTCCAAAGAACAAGAAATCATAGACCGTTTTCTTGAACGCGGAGGTAATATGATGATTATGGGCGACGTCGGACGTCAGGAAGTAATGAATCCTTTACTCCGGAAAGTCGGTTTAAAACTGTTGCCGGGAATCATTGCACAACCTTCTGATGTTAATCCCGGAGACCTCGTTCTCGCGAAAGCTACCCAGATAGCCGCCGACAGTATAGGAGGCTTCTATAAACGTATGGTTGACAGGCAGAAGCATAGTGCAGTCACCATGCCATCGGCTGTTGCTCTGGAAGTTGTCGATACAACAAAATTCCATCCAATAGTTTTATTGCAAAGCAACGCCCAACAGACATGGATTGAGTATCAAACAAAAGATTTTTTGAATGACTCCCTTTCATTAGACTCTCTTCAAGGTGAAAAGTTAGGAGCCTATCCCACGGCAATAGCGTTAACCCGCAAGATTAAAGCCAAAGATAAAAAACAACGGATCATTGTGTTGGGGGATGCAGACTGTTTCAGCAATGCCGAACTACAAAAAAGCTCAAGACCGGGTATCTATTCATTCAACTTCAATATGATTCCCGGTTCATTCCGTTGGCTATGCTATAATAAATTTCCGGTATCTTCTTCCAGAGCCCCTTATCTCGACAAAGATATCAGCCTGACTCCTATGGATCTATCTACTATCAAAATTATCTATTGCTATGGCATCCCATTTATTATTGGTCTGTGTGGTATTTGGATATGCTGGAGGAGAAGAAAACGATAAAAAGAGAGAACAGAGAAACTTCCGGCAAGCAGATTTCATGCCTGTCGGAAGTCTAATTCTTTCATAGACTCCTTCAAAACTATGCCTTCAACCGCATCACAAACCGACTCCCCTTACCCAATTCGCTCTCTACCGTCAGCGTACCGCCATGAGCTTCCACAAAATCCTTGGAAATAGATAACCCCAAGCCACTACCTTGCACTTTCGTTCCGGGTACACGGAAATAACGGTCGAAGATACTTTTGTGATAACGCGGGTCAATGCCTTTGCCAAAGTCTTGGACATACAATTCAATCCAGTTTTCATCCTGTTTGGCACCAATAACCACATGCCCGTTTTCTTTTGAATAACGAATAGCGTTACTTAACAGATTCGTCAATACCCAAGCAATCTTCTCGCTGTCGACAAACAGTTTACCGATTTTCTCCTCCGGATACTCCACTTCTATCTGAATATTAAACTTATCCGCTTGCACCTGATTAGCTTTGATCGCATACTCAATCAATTCAATCGGTTTGGTGATCTTCGGCATCAACTGTAATTTACCAGCTTCCACCTGCGTCATGTTAAGCAATTCTCCGGTGATACTTAACAAACGTTCGCTATTCTCCTTGATACTCTTTGAAAGCTGTTCCTGCTCATCATTCAGCGCACCGACACGCTTATCCTCAAGCAGTTGTAGACTCATCATAATAGCAGCAATCGGAGTTTTCAATTCATGAGAGATCGTTGAAATAAATGTAGTCTTGGCAGAATCCAGTTCTTTGAATTCCGTGATATTCTTAAGTAAAATGACATCACCCAGTTTGTGAGGTTCCCCTTTTTCAGCCTCCGTATTAATGATCGGGACATAAGAGACCTTAAAATAACTTTCCTTATTATCCGCATAAATTTTTAAAGCCTCTTTCTGATCGCTTGGCGTCACCAACTCACGAATTAGCCGGCGGAGCAAGTCATTCTTCAAAGAAAGTTCCTCTGCCGATTTACGAATCACATTTTCCCGTTTCATATTCAGGATACTTAATGCTTCATCATTGATAAACAAAATCTCACGTTCCGTATTCAGACCGATAATCGGATCGTCAATACTATTAACAATACAGATGCGAAGAAGGATGAATCAAAAAAGTTAGGAGATGTGATTTTATTGAAGAATATAACCGAGTTTAAAGAGCTTGATTCGGCAAAAACTACTTTTATCTCTACGATTTCACATGAACTGAAAACTCCGATCGCTGCTATCATGATGAGTCTTAACCTATTGGAAGATAAACGGGTAGGAGCCTTGAATGATGAGCAGGAGCAACTGTCCAGAAGTATTAAAGAGAATAGTGAGCGTCTGCTTAGCATTACGGGGGAACTGCTGAATATGACTCAGGTAGAAGCCGGTAAGCTCCAATTGATGCCAAAGATTACGAAACCGATTGAATTGATTGAATATGCAATTAAGGCTAATCAGGTGCAAGCTGACAAATTCAATATTCAAATTGAAGTGGAATATCCGGAAGAAAAAATCGGCAAACTGTTTGTTGACAGTGAAAAAATAGCATGGGTATTGACAAACTTATTGAGTAACGCCATACGTTATTCAAAAGAGAACGGTCGTGTGATTATCGGTGCCAGACAAGACGGAAATATAATCGAATTGTATGTGCAGGATTTTGGAAAAGGCATTGATCCGCGTTATCATCAAAGTATATTCGATCGTTACTTCCGTGTTCCGGGTACGAAAGTACAAGGTAGTGGTCTGGGATTATCTATTTCCAAGGATTTTGTGGAAGCTCATGGTGGTACGTTGACAGTAGAGAGTGAATTGGGTAAGGGTAGCCGGTTTGTGATGCGGTTGAAAGCGTAGATTTTAAAAGGTTGTATGGAAGAATCAGGTTATTGCTATCCGGCCGCGTACTATGTTGTTTCAGTTCTTTTTGGAATACTATAGTTGTAAGAAAAACGTTACTCTGTTCTGAAACTTTAGAGAATCAATGCATTATAGTCTCTCTAAAAATCTTTATATTTGCAGACCGTTTGAAAAATGATAGTGAATAATAACAATACAATAACTTAAAAACAACCAAAATCAGATGAAGCAGGATATGATTGTTATCCTTGACTTGGGTAGTCATGAGAATACGGTGTTGGCTCGCGCCATCCGTGCATTAGGAGTTTATAGTGAGATTTATCCTCACGATATCACAGTGGAAGAACTGAAAGCATTGCCCAATGTAAAGGGTATTATTATTAATGGTGGACCGAATAATGTAATTGATGGCGTTGCCATTGATGTAAATCCGGCTATCTATACTTTGGGGATTCCTGTCATGGCTGCAGGTCACGATAAAGCAACTTGTGAAGTGAAGTTGGCAGAATTTGCGGATGATATTGAGGCTATAAAGGCGGCAGTGAAATCATTTGTTTTCGATGTTTGTAAAGCTGAAGCTAACTGGAACATGAAGAACTTTGTCAATGATCAGATAGAGTTGATTAAGCGTCAGGTGGGCGATAAGAAAGTATTGTTGGCTCTGTCGGGTGGAGTTGATAGTTCTGTGGTAGCAGCGTTACTTCTGAAGGCAATTGGTAACAATCTGGTTTGCGTACATGTTAATCATGGTTTGATGCGTAAGGGAGAGTCTGAAGATGTGGTTGAGGTATTCAGCAACCAGTTGAAAGCAAATCTTATTTATGTAGATGTAACCGATCGTTTCTTGAATAAACTGGCAGGTGTGGAAGATCCGGAACAGAAACGTAAAATTATTGGTGGTGAGTTTATTCGTGTGTTCGAAGAAGAAGCACGTAAACTGAATGGTATTGACTTCTTGGGGCAAGGGACTATTTATCCGGATATTGTGGAAAGTGGAACGAAAACTGCTAAAATGGTGAAATCTCACCATAATGTAGGTGGTTTGCCCGAAGATTTAAAGTTCCAACTTGTAGAACCATTACGCCAATTATTTAAAGATGAAGTTCGTGCTTGTGGCTTGGAGTTAGGTTTACCTTATGAAATGGTTTACCGTCAACCGTTCCCTGGACCTGGTTTGGGTGTACGTTGTTTAGGTGCTATTACACGTGATCGTTTGGAGGCAGTGCGTGAATCCGATGCCATTCTGCGTGAGGAGTTCCAACTTGCCGGACTGGATAAAAAAGTATGGCAATACTTTACAGTAGTGCCTGATTTTAAATCCGTGGGTGTACGTGATAATGCTCGTTCTTTTGATTGGCCGGTTATTATTCGCGCTGTCAATACGGTGGATGCTATGACGGCTACTATTGAGCCGATTGATTGGCCTATCCTGATGAAGATAACAGACCGTATTCTGAAAGAAGTGAAGAATGTAAATCGCGTTTGTTATGATATGTCTCCGAAACCTA
>OGHU01000889.1_pt1 | contig 19442 bp, 20 predicted proteins | sample 1571521 | NCBI WGS metagenome assembly OGHU01 (sample SAMEA2581963, study PRJEB24529) | metagenome | biome: Human gut stool | place: China | collected 2011 | reverse complement strand
AAATTGTTATATATTTGTATCGAAAATATTAAGATTATTATTGTGTGCGAGCACAAAAACCTATATAAATAAAGGTTATCGTATGAATAAATTGCCCGAAAGGATCAGAATCAAAGACATCGCCCGTCTGGCAGATGTATCAGTGGGAACAGTAGACCGCGTTATCCATGGACGTAGCGGAGTGTCGGAAGCCAGCAAGAAACGCGTAGAAGAAATTCTGAAGCAGCTTGACTACCAGCCCAACATGTACGCCAGTGCTTTGGCTTCTAATAAGAAGTATACGTTTATCTGTCTGCTGCCGGAGCATCTCGAAGGCGAATACTGGACAGCGGTAGAAACCGGTATCCACGAAGCTATTGCCACCTATTCGGATTTCAATACTTCGGTGAAAATCAACTATTACGATCCGTACGATTATCATTCATTCGAGAATGCCAGCGAAGCCATTCTGGCTTTACAGCCGGACGGAGTGATGGTAGCTCCTACCGCTCCGCAATATACGAAAGGTTTCACCGATCAGTTGCAGGCATTGGATATACCTTATATATATATAGACTCCAATATCAAAGACGTTCCTCCCCTCGCTTTCTTCGGTCAGAACTCACGCCAAAGCGGATATTTCGCTGCCAGAATGATGATGTTACTGGCACGGGATGAAAAGGAAATCGTTATTTTCCGCAAAATACATGAAGGAATTGTGGGTTCTAACCAGCAAGAGAACAGAGAAATCGGTTTCAGGCAGTACATGAAAGAACATCATCCGTCTTGTACTATACTGGAACTCGACTTGCATGCCGAACGCAACGACGAAGACAATGAGATGCTGGATGAATTCTTCCGTACCTATCCAACAGTGAAGAACGGAATCACATTCAACTCTAAAGCATATATCGTCGGCGAATACCTGCAAAGTCGCGGAAAGAAAGATTTCAATCTGATAGGTTATGACCTTCTGGAACGGAATGTCACCTGCCTGAAAGAAGGAAGCATCTCTTTCCTCATTGCCCAGCAACCAGAACTGCAAGGCGCCAATGGCATCAAAGCTCTTTGCGATCACCTTATTTTCAAGAAAGAAGTGACCTGCATCAACTATATGCCCATCGACTTGTTAACGGTAGAAACGATAGACTATTACCATAGCAAATAACAACAAAGTACAACTTTACAAGTACATTACATGGAAACAAAGTATTTAAGAATTAATCCTGCCGACAACGTTGCCGTTGCCATTGTTAACCTCCCGGCAGGAGAGCATCTTTCTGTAGATGGCATTGAAATTACATTGAACGAAGACATTCCCGCCGGACATAAATTCGCATTGAAGAATTTTGCTGAAGGCGAAAATGTAATCAAGTACGGTTATCCTATCGGACATGCACGAATGGCAAAGAAACAGGGTGACTGGATGAACGAAACGAACATCAAAACCAACCTTGCCGGATTGTTGGATTACACTTACAACCCGATTCAGGTTTCTTTGGATATTCCTCATAAAGATCTTACTTTCAAAGGTTATCGTCGCAAAAACGGTGATGTAGGGGTAAGAAACGAAATATGGATTATCCCGACGGTAGGTTGCGTAAACGGTATCATCGGTCAACTGGCTGAAGGACTGCGTCGCGAAACCGAAGGCAAGGGAGTGGATGCCATTGTCGCTTTCCCACACAACTACGGTTGCTCACAACTTGGTGACGATCACGAAAATACGAAAAAGATTCTTCGTGACATGGTGCTTCACCCCAATGCGGGCGCCGTATTGGTAGTAGGCTTAGGATGCGAAAATAACCAGCCGGACGTGTTCCGTGAGTTCCTGGGCGAGTTTGATGAGGACCGCGTGAAGTTCATGGTTACTCAAAAGGTAGGTGACGAATATGAAGAAGGAATGGAAATCCTGCGTGATTTGTATGCAAAAGCTTCTAAAGATGAACGTACCGATGTTCCTTTGTCCGAACTGCGTGTAGGATTGAAATGCGGTGGTTCCGATGGTTTTTCCGGCATTACGGCAAACCCGCTACTGGGTATGTTCTCCGATTTTCTGATTGCACAGGGAGGTACAAGCGTATTGACAGAGGTTCCGGAAATGTTCGGTGCGGAAACAATTTTGATGAACCGCTGTGAAAACAAAGATTTGTTTGAACAGACAGTACATCTGATTAATGACTTCAAAGAATACTTCCTGTCACACGGAGAGCCTGTCGGTGAAAATCCTTCTCCGGGCAACAAAGCCGGTGGTATCTCCACTTTGGAAGAAAAGGCATTGGGATGTACACAAAAATGCGGAAAGAGCTATGTATCCGGTGTGCTGCCTTATGGCGAACGATTACAGAAAAAAGGACTCAACCTGCTTTCTGCTCCGGGCAATGACTTGGTTGCGGCTACTACTCTTGCAGCAAGTGGATGTCACATGGTGCTTTTCACCACTGGACGCGGAACACCATTCGGCACTTTCGTTCCGACTATGAAGATTTCTACCAATTCTACTTTAGCCAAAAACAAACCGGGATGGATTGACTTTAATGCCGGTGTGATTGTAGAAAACGAACCAATGGAAAAGACTTGCGAACGCTTCATTGATTATGTTATCAAAGTAGCAAGCGGTGAGTTTGTTAATAACGAAAAGAAAGGTTATCGCGAGATTGCAATCTTCAAAACAGGTGTAACTTTGTAAACAGCCCTTAGCCAATACAACAATTTATACCGAAGACAAAGATACATAGATAAAAATAATAGAGTTGCTACCCTCTACTCAACGATAAGTAGAACAGGCTAGCAACTCTTTTTGTATCCTCTCATATCAAAGCCTCATCCTATCACTCAATCACTTATGATCGAAATATTCCGGCAGAAAGTTTGTTAATCTTAAATCTTTTCCTTTACTTTGTATCACAAAGTTCTTTTTATATGGATAAAGATAAAGCATTAGAATCAGTTTTTGAGATAAAAGAGTTGATGGAAAAGTCCTCAAAATTTATCTCTGTCAGCGGCATCGCCGCAATCCTTGCAGGTATTTACGCATTGGCTGGTGCGTATATCGCGACACAAGTTATCACATCGGATATGTATCTATCCGACACTCTGAAATTAATGGCAATAATAGCCATGGCCGTATTGGCAGCAGCAGCCGTCACAGCCGGCATCCTATCCTATTGCAAATCCCAAAAGACGGGACAGAAATTTTTCAGCCGCCTCACTTACCGGGCATTGTGGAACTTTTCTTTTCCAATGCTGACCGGAGGTGTTTTATGTATTTCCATCCTTATGCACGAGTATTATGACATTCTGGCTTCTGTCATGCTTCTATTTTACGGGCTGGCACTAGTCAACGTTTCCAAATTTACTTATTCCAGCATCGTATGGTTAGGCTATGCCTTCATCTGTTTGGGCGTCGTAGACTGTTTTTGGGAAGGTCATTCATTATTGTTTTGGACCATCGGTTTCGGCGGTTTCCATATCCTCTATGGTATATTGTTCTATTTACACTACGAAAGAAAGAGATCATAAATGATAGAAGCATTCCAATATATTAATAAAGCATTCGAAAGCAAGGTCCGACTGGGCATCATGGCTATTCTGATGGTAAATGAGGAAGCTGATTTCAATTTTCTGAAAGAACAGCTTTCTCTGACCGACGGCAATCTTGCCAGCCATACCCGTGCCCTGGAAGAACTGGGATATATCGTATGCAACAAAAGCTTTGTGGGACGAAAGCCACGGACTGTTTTTCAGGCAACCCCGCAAGGCAGAGAAGCTTTCAAATCGCATATTGAAGCCTTAGAGAAATTTCTAAAATCAAAATAAATAATTCATCAAAACACTACTGGCTTATGGACGCTTTCAATGAAAATTCAAATGAGCAACAGGCGCAGCAACCTATGGGATGCCTCCACCGTTTCTCCAAAACAATCAAGGTTGTCATCATCGGATTATTAATCCTTCTCCTGATGATACCCATGTTTATGATTGAGAATCTTATTTCCGAACGGGGACGAACCCAGGAAGAAGCTATTGACGAGGTAAGCGAAAAATGGAGTCTTGCACAGACCATCACTGGCCCCTACCTGAATCTCCAGTATCCGGTTGTCACTGAAAACAACGGTGAGAAGAAGGTTTCCATCAAAGACCTGATACTTTTTCCTGACGAGCTTATGGTCAACGGACAACTGAAGACTGAAATCCTGAAAAGAAGTATCTATGAGGTCAATGTATATCAATCGGAACTGACATTGAAAGGGTCATTCAGTTCGGAAGAATTGAAAAAGAGTAGAATAGACATGGACCAGTTGCAGTTTGACAGGGCAGCTATTTGCTTGAACCTGACCGATATGCGGGGTATCAGCGAACAAATCAGCATCACCTTGGGAGATTCTGTTTATATATTCGAGCCGGGTATGGACAACAGAGGAATAGCTAACACCGGAGTTCATGCGATCGCTAATTTGTCGGAGTTGAAGCTGAACAAAAAACTGCCATACGAAATAAAAATCAAACTGAAAGGTTCACAGTCACTCAACTTTATTCCATTGGGTAAAACAACCCGTGTAGATCTGAAAGCCAACTGGAATACACCGAGCTTTACCGGGAACTATCTGCCTAACAACCGGAATATTACGGAGAAGGAATTTTCCGCACAATGGCAAGTTTTAAACTTGAACCGGAATTACTCACAGGTGATGGTTGACTTCAACACCTCAAATATCAAGGATATTGAGAGTTCCAGTTTCGGTGTGAACTTCAAAATTCCGGTGGAACAGTACCAACAGTCTATGCGTTCCGCAAAGTATGCTATTCTGATTATCTTACTGACTTTCGGAGTTATCTTCTTCACTGAAATCATGAACAAGACCCGCATTCATGCCTTGCAGTATTTATTGGTAGGACTGGCACTCTGTTTATTCTACAGTTTACTCCTCTCCTTCTCCGAGCACGTCGGTTTCAACCCGGCCTATTTGTTATCTTCTGCACTGACTATTATACTGGTAGGCGGATATATGTTCGGAATCACCAAGAAAAAGAAACCGTCATTAATCATGTCCGGTTTGTTGGCTATACTCTATATTTATATCTTTGTGCTTATCCAACTGGAGACTTTCGCATTATTGGCAGGCAGCTTAGGACTGTTTATCATTCTGGCAATAGTGATGTATTTTTCAAAGAAAATAGACTGGTTTAATGAATAATCGGCTTTTCTTCTGAAACACTTGACAAATGGCTTTTTATTTTGTATCTTTGAGGAAACAAAAGCAATAAGAGGAATGAAAAATATAAGAAAAATAGAGACATAAAAAGCCCTTAAACTGATACATTTCAGTATTAGTACAGATATATCATAGGGCAATGATCTAACGATCATTGCCCTATTTTGTTTATATTTTTACTTAATCCATTCTATAGAACCTCTAAAAATGCTCAAAATAGTTTTTAATAAACTCTGATACCGTTTATAATAAACTATCAAAAAGTTTATTATAAACAGAAAATACGTTTATTAAGAACGTAGTCCTTAATTGTAAAAATTGAGAAACATGTTTGCATACAATAGCAGCTCATTAGTAAGTCTATTTATTCACACAGTAATAGAAAAGGACATAATCATTATTTCATCCAAACGATTGGATAACCTAAATCTCTTTTGATAGCTTCCATTTCTGCACTATGCCACATTTCATGTTTAAAGCTCCACGACAATGCTTCATATTTAGTTTCCGCAACAGGATGTTTAAACGGGAGAGGCTGCAAGCACTCTGCCAAAACATCATCATTCAGAGTTCCCAGATTCTCGATACAGATTTGATGAACAATTTCCGTTTGTTCTCTCAATTCAGCAACTGGAATCAAGTCCTTTTCTATGGAACGATGCAATGTTCCCATGCCATTGAATATTCTATTATATTTTTGGATAGGCACTAATCGCCCCACCTTTTCGTTCACTCCGGTAACAGCTGTCAGTGTATGGAAATTCTGCGAAACAAGCAGATGTCCCACTTGCCAAATAAAGTTAGAATCTGTCCCTTCAGGAATAACATACCACAAATCTTCCGGCAATTCAGACATCAAACGATTCACAAATGTGCGAGCTTCTATAATCTGCTCCTTTAAAAAGTCAATTTTACTCATAACTATATGTTTTTTAATTATACATATAGTTAGTGGAAAAGCAAATGAGCTTTGTGACAACTTACTGCAAGAATTTCTCCCAATAATTTTTCCTCGGCAGTTCTTTTTCAAACTTCCTGTATAAATCGGCAAGCCTCATCATTCGTTGCACCATTGTATATTCTTTATCCATATCAATGGAATATACCGGTTTGCAAATGCGACATTTACAAGCACCATCGGGATTATATAACGGGCAAGTATCATTCATAAAAGCTGTGATTTTCTGAATGGAACGATTATAGATTTGCCGCACATTACTTTCTTTCAGTTCCATGATTTCGCTAATCTGTCGATAAGGTAACCCAACATTTTCTCTAAAGATAAAAATCAGACGAGCATCATTATTCAGACAATGATTTAAAGCCGTGATACACCAGTCACACCTTTCTTTTATCCATTCCCGCTTCTCTTCTTCCCCACCGGAATATTCGATTTCCGGTAACGAACGGAAATATTCGATTTCTGACATTTTCACCTGTTTTTCACATGCTGCATATCTGCCAATAGTGCGACGAGCGATAGTATATATCCATGTAGAAATCTCCGAATCACCTTTAAAGCTACTGATACTTTTGCAAAGTTCATACCACACTTCCTGTGCTGCTTCGCAGGCGATTTCTTTATTCTGAATCATCCGGTGAGCAATCATGGAAATCATATTTCCATATTCTTTCACCAAATGATTGATATCTATTTCCATCATCACACACTAAAATGTTTTCTTCAAATATATCATATCCACCAACTGCACACCATCCTCATACATCGGATGATCGTAGTTGTCAGTAAAGAAATTCTTTATCCGGTGAGAAATCGCAAAACCACAATGCTCATAGAATGATCTGGAAGAAGGTACATCTCCTGTGCCCACCAACATTTCAGAGCACTTCCCCTGATAATATTCAAATAAAAACTCTATTAACCGTTTTCCGTACCCCTGTCGTTGGAAGAAAGGAACAGTAGCAATATTCTTGATTTCATAAACACCTTCCCCCTCACGTGTCACCACACAAAGAGCTTTCAGCCCGTCATCATAAAGAACAAACATATCACCGCGTTCCAAATATCGGTCAATCATATCCTCTTGTTCATCAGCCAAGAGTAATAAATCGAGGAATTCTTTTTTATCTGAAATAACTTTTTTTATCTCCATATTATCTAGTTTGCCATAAAGATATAAAAAACTAAAATACCATACTCTACTTTAACGAAACTTATCCTGATATTTGGAATAAATAGATTATCTTTGTCTAGGAAAATAGGAATATACAAATAATAGGAATCATGGAAAAAGAAAAAAAAATATCAGAAGAAATAGAAGTCAAAGCCAAAGCGCAGAAACCAAAAAAAAAGAAAGTAAATAAGACATGGGAAGCATTTGGTAAACTAAAGGGAAGCCTTATAGTGAACGATCCTAAATTCTTACTATAAATGAGATATTTGATAGATACTAATATCTTTGTTTATGCAGTGATCGACAGAGACTCGTTAGATCGTGATGTAACAGCTATACTACAAGAGCCTGATACTGTACTTTATATGAGTGCAGAATCTGTTCGTGAATTGATTGTAGGATATCGAAATAAAGGTTTATGTTCCAAACGCTGGAAGTCAGTAGAAGCAATGGTCACTTCAATCGAAAAAGAGTTTTACATCAAAATACTTCCCCTGAAAAAAGAGCACATGCAGACTTATGCACGATTAGAAATTAATGAAGCACAAGGACATAAAGACCCTTCCGACCACGTTATCATCGCCCATGCCATTACCGAACATTTGCCACTTATCTCAAGCGACACCCGTTTTGAGTTTTATCGCACTCAAGGACTTGATTTGATATTCAATAAAAAATAAAGCACACGCTATACATGTATTTGTCTATGTTCTAAAATAGTACTCATATTCTCCAAGGCCCATCCTACCAGTCCTTCAATATGAGGAATCAAAGTGCCCCCCGTATCTGTCAGGCAATACTCCACACGGGGAGGCACTTCGGCATACACTTTCCGCTCCACCAATCCGTCTGACTCTAAAGTACGTAACGTAACAGTCAACATTCTTTGAGAGACATCTTCTATCGTTTTATGGATATCACTAAAACGCATAGTTCCATTTGCGTTCAGCGTAATAAGCACCAGCATCGACCACTTATCTCCCAAGCGGCTAAGCACATCTCTTATCGGACAATTCCCCGTCGGATGAAAGTTTTTCATTCTTTAACGTTTTGTATTTTATTGAGTTTCAGCAATAGTTACCTCTATGTAACTTCCTTATTTTCAAGTACGTTATTGCATTTCTCAAACAAGAAAGATACATTTGCATCACAAAAGTAATAAACTTACTAATAATAACTATTGTTTCATTTAAATAATTATGATTATGGCAAAGAAAGTTGCAGTTTTAGCAGTGAATCCGGTAAATGGTTGTGGACTATTCCAATATTTGGAAGCATTTTTCGAAAATGGCATTTCATATAAAGTATTTGCCGTATCGGATACGAAGGATATTAAAACAAATTCAGGAATCAGCCTGACAGTAGATGACGTGATCGCTAATTTGAAGGGACACGAAGATGAATTCGACGCACTCGTTTTCTCATGTGGCGATGCAGTGCCTGTATTTCAGCAGAATGCTGATAAACCCTACAATGTAGATTTAATGCAAGTCATTAAAACTTTTGGAGATAAGGGAAAAATAATGATCGGACATTGCGCCGGCGCAATGATGTTTGACTTTACAGGAATTACCAAAGGGAAGAAAGTAGCAGTTCACCCATTAGCCAAACCAGCCATTCAAAACGGAACAGCTACTGATGAAAAATCAGAGATAGATGGTAACTTTTTCACTGCTCAAGATGAAAATACCATTTGGACAATGATGCCACAGGTAATCAAGGCGTTAAAATAGACATTAATCAAGTCCTATACCACTTAAAGCAAGTTTAACATAAAAAAGAGCCAGAGAATTCATATAATATAAGTATTCCGGCACATTTAATCATGGAAATAGTTTTTCAATCCGTTTTTTCATTACCTTTGTAACTGTAAAGGAAACAACCTATTAAAATATCACGGACAAACATTTCCCATGAATATAAAAAAAGGCTTATGGCTCTTTTTTTATGTTTCTTATCTGCGCCGTCCATCCAAGCACAAAGAAACTATATAGATATTCCGAATTATATTCTATGTATTAACTCTTATGCCGAATCAACACCATGGAGTACCCGAATGATTTCGACTATATCAGAATACGTACAAAAAGCCCCCCCCAACTGGCTTTGTATGCCGAACACATGAACACGAGACGAATACAGAAAACTATGGGGCGATATCCCCATTGTACTCTGTTCTGAAGAGGCGTTTCAAGGACCACATGAAGCCTATCTCCAAAAACAAGCAATCAAACTGAAAGACCGAACTCCGATCGCTCAATTCTCAAAGCCATACAATATGGCTTTCTTGCACTCAGAACTATTAATTACACTACATTACTCCGCAAAGGACTTTCCCCTTCCATGTGTCCCGCAGATACATATTTTCTACACAAACCACTCTCGTTTTGGGAACTAAACAAATACTTCATTATGGGTTCTTTATCCTTTATTTTTTTACTTGCATTATTTTTCTTTTACCATATTCACAACTTGAACATTATAAAAAGTATCCTTGAGAATAATAACACCTTGTTATTACAACTTATAAGTGATATTTTGGACTTATCAAAAATAGAAGCCGGGACATTGGACTTTAATTATTCCAATGTAGAGATTAACGATTTAATGAGTGATTTAGAAAACAGCTGCCAACTGAAACTAAAATCGGACAAGGTAAAACTGGAGTTCATCGCTCCCGAACAACCTTGTTGCGCATATATAGAGAAAAACAGACTATCCCAATTGATTATCAATTTTGTAACAAATGCAATCAAATTCACAACCGAAGGCAGCATCCGATTCGGGTTCTACATTCTGGTTTACATTACCTTATAAAGAAGCAAGTAACATAATAGAAAAAGCTCCCCAAAAAGAAATCCAGACCATTGAGATAGAAAAAGACAAACTGATTATCCTGGTAGCCGAAGATAACGAAAGCGATTATAAACTGTTTGAGTCTATTTTGAAATACGATTACCGCTTGATACACGCATGGGATGGACAAGAGGCTGTAAACCTATTCAAGGAGTACAATCCGCAAATATTCGGCCAAAGTACCTATCATCGCCATTACTGCCTTTGCTTTTGCCTCAGATGAATAATGGAAAGCGGCTTTGACGGTCATATGCCTAAACCCATCAATGCCAACTTATTGAAGGTGCAGCTAAAAGACATCATGCAGAAACGCATTATCTTACTGTAAGTAAACTTCTAATAATTCAGCCACATCCTGAAAGAAGCCATCTTATCCTTACTGACAATAATTTTATCTTTGAAGGGAGGCAATACGTGTACGATTGCTTTCCCTAAAAAATAGGATTCAATACGTTGAATTGCATCAATACAGACAAGAGTCTGACGATTCGTACGAAAAAAACGGTCGGGATCCAGTTGCTCGCACAATCTATCCAAAGCCAAATCAATAAGAAATTCCCGGTTCTTATGTGTCACCGCAAAGGTATACTTATTCTCCGAATAAAAATAAGCAATGTCACTAACCTGCAAAGTCAGAAGTTTCTCTCCACTGGAAATCAGAAACCGCGTACGATACTTTTTATGCACCGACGATAAAGCTTCCTGTGCAACAGAAAGCTGCTGCAAAACTTCCATCATCCGGCTTTCCGAATTGAAATCATGAATATTTTTCTTAGTCAGTCCCTCAAAACGTCGGATAGCCTGCAACAGACGTTCTTCATGAATTGGTTTTAGAAGATAATCAATGCTGTTGACCGTAAAAGCGCGTACGGCATATTCATCATAGGCAGTAGTAAACACAATCATGCTTTCCGGATGGGCTTGTTCAATAAAGAGAAACGAGTTGCCATCCGTCAACTGAATATCCAGAAAAAGAATGTCCGGATGGGGATGCTGAGCAAACCACTCTACCGCTTCCTCTATATTGCCCGGAAGTAACTGTACGTCCCAACCAGGACGCAGAGACAATAAAGTGTCGCGAAGCAGACGGGCGGCCGGAATTTCATCCTCTATTATAGCAGCTTTAATCTTATTCATAGAGCAAAGGTATTTTTACAGTAAACTCTTGCGAATCATTTTCTATCACAATATCACGACCGCACAACAATTTATACCGGACAGAAAGATTCTTCAATCCCGTACCGAAAGCTGTTGCACTTTTTTTCGCCTGTATCCGGTTTCTAACAACCAGCTCTTTTTCCTTTTCCATATAGATAAGTTCAATCGTCATCGGCTTTCCCATGTGGATGACATTATGTTTTATCACATTTTCAGCAAGTAGCTGTATAGTCAGTGGTGGAAGCTGGCATTCCAGACAAGACTCCGGAATACGATTATCAATATAAATACAATCCCCCAACCGCACCCGATGTAGAAAGACATAAGAATTCAAAAAGTCCAACTCCTCCCGTAAGGTTGTCAGCCGTTGGTTTTGGCATTGGAGCGTATAGCGGTATACGTCGGAAAGATGTTGGGTGAACAATTCCGCATTAGCGGGATTGTAACGAATTTCAGAAATCAATGTATTCAGACTATTAAACAGAAAATGAGGATTCAACTGATTCTGTAAGGCTGTGTAACGTGCCGCATTGTTTTCTTTTTGTAAGGCAGCCGCTTCCTGTTGCAGTTTCAAGGCATTCCGTATGGAACGGTTGGCCAACAGCAAACCTAAAATGACCAGTTCCACCAGCCATACCGTAATCAGAATCCGCCACCCTCCATTGGGAAACATGAACGGATGGGAAGCTCCGGCCAGCAGTTTGGCTGTTACCAGCAAACCGTAATTCAACAGGAAGAACATCCCCATCACAACGACATAGACAGATATCAATTTCCAGCGACGATGCAGATTCAGTGCATACTGATTATCCACCCACGTACTCAACCGCATCGTCGCATATCCCAACACGTTGAATGCCAGCACAAAGAAAGACAATGTACCGACAGAATGAAAAATGTCGGCAACCTTATCGGGAAAGGCGGCATAATTGATCAGCAACAGAAAAGAGAACACACCCAATCCTGAAAATAATGCGGTATAGAATAAGGTATTAAACTTCACATTCATAATATTGGCAGTTCTTTTCATACAAAGTTACTGTTTTTTACCGATAATCATAGCCATGAAGAGCTTTTATTAATTCCGAATAATGTCCCTGAGCGGCAGCTTTGGCCTGCACATAGTTTACCTGCGAGGTTTGCCGGTAAGTCTGCGCATCAATTACTTCCACCACAGACACCTTACCCTCATTATAGCGTTCCACAGCTTTCGCTTCATTTTCCTCTGCTTTTGCCAATGAACTTTCACTCAAGCGAACACGCTCGATAGCTTGTGACAAAGCTTTCCGTGCTACACCTATCTCCAGCTCAACCTGATCCATCACCTTATTCAGATTATCTTCCGCCATACCGACACGAAAGGACGACGCACGCTTCTCACTTTTCCGCTTTCCCCATTCGAAGATAGGGACGGACACTTTAGCATAAACAGCGTAATTGGGGTCTAAATCTTTTTTGAAATTATAACCGGGAGAAGAATAGCTACCATCTATTCCCACATAAAACTGCGGCTTAAACTGTGAATCATTCAGTTTCTTCGTACTCTCCGCTATACGGATCCGGTCATAGGCCATCCGGATTTCAGGACGTCCCGCACCTGTAGACAACCAGACAGAATCTTCAATAACGACCATCGGTATCTGATCATCCAGTTCCGTCGCATTTTCCAATCGGACTCCGATCATTGAGTTCAGTGCCATTCTACCTGTCTCGAAGTTACTTTGCGCCTGTAGCAATTGATACTCCGCTTCATTCAGTTTCACCTCCGCCATTAATAAATCCTGCGGATCTACAAGCCCCACTTCCACCCTTTCTTTGATGGTCTTTACCAAAGCTGCTATCGAATTACGAAAATCTTCGGCAACAGATACAACCTCCTGTCGCGCTACAGCACTCCAATATTGCATATCCGTCTGATAACAGACTGCGTCATTCAGTACCTCCGCCTGATTGCTTGCCAATGATTGTTGATGTTTCGCCATACGGATAGACTCCAATACACGTCCGCCCGTATAAATCGGTTGCAAAAGAGAAAGAGAGCCTCCATAATTCAATTGCTTTCCTTCCACAGTCTTCGACAATCCGATAGAAGGGGCATCCAAAGTCAACTCCAACGGGTTGCCTGTATATTGAAAGTTCGCAGCTCCCGAAAGTTTGGGTTTCAAATCCGCTTTTGCCGATTTCTCTATCTCCACACTAGCGGCAATATTCTTCTCAGCCGCTTTCAAATCATGATTATAATCCAATGCCATCATCCGGTATTTCTCCAACAAGGGACTTTGTTGCGCCATAAGAGGTAAAGACAGAAAAGCGCAACAGCAGAATAACGGATAAAATATTCTCTTTTTCATTTTTATTTTCCTTTTACTTTGTAGAACATAGCATATAATGCAGGGGTGACAAACAAAGTCAGTCCCGTAGCAAATGTAAGTCCGAAGATAATAGTGGCTGCCATACCGCCGAATGCGACATCAAACAACAGCGGTACCATACCAAAAATCGTTGTCGTAGCCGCCATCAATACCGGACGGGTTCGGGAAACCGTAGCCTCAACAATAGAAGTATATAGATCAATACCACTCCGATGTTGCACATTTATTTCGTCAATCAGTACAATCACATTCTTTATAATCATTCCGAGAAGTCCCAGCCAGCCGGCTATCGGAAAGAAACCGAAGTCAAATCCCGTCAGCAACATCCCCACAGCAATACCAATGAGCGACAGCGGCAAGATGCAGATGATAATAATCGGTTCACGGAAATTGCCGAACAAAGCAACCAGAATAAGCACCAGCGCAAGGAATGCCAACGGGAAATATTTAGCAATGGCCTGCATCGCTTCTCCCTGGTCCTTATATTGCGCATCCCAGAAGAAAGTATATCCCTCAGGGAGTTGCATTTTCTCAATCTCTTCCCTGATTTCTCCGTGTACTTCCGACATTGTATGTCCCGGCTTCACGCCACACATGGCAGCCATCGAAAGCTGACGGTTGTAAGTCCGTATCTGTGGAAATTCCCAAGTCGTTTCTATACGTTCCGTCACTTGTGAAAGCGGAGCCGACCTTTCACCGTTCCAGATAGAGAAGTCGCCTAAGGAATGTACATCGGTGATGTTCACATTACCCGATTTCAGAAGTACGGGAACTTTCTTCTCATCATCCCGGTAAATGCCTACAGGCAAGCCGTCATTAATAGATTTCACAGACTCCATCATAGCCGCTTTCGTAATCCCCAAAGCTCCGGCTTTCACCGGATCATAAACCGGACGGATAACCATTGCCATATTTCCCCACTCATTTCGCGCATCCGCTACTTTAGGATTCCGTCGCATCACCTCTATCGCCTGACCTACCAGCGAATCGAGTACGGCCGGGTCTGGTCCGAGAAAACGAGCTTCAATAACCGCTTCCGTCAATGGGCTCAATTCAAAATTATTCACTTTAATCAGAGGTTCGGGATACTTGATCGAAATTGAATCTTGTAAGCGTGTGTGTAATTGGCGGGAAAGTTTCGAAGTCTTGCACTTCACCAATATCTGCGCATAATTGGATTGAGGTCCGAAAGCCACATTAGACAAGTAATAACGCGGAGGTGTCCTCCCTATATAGGTAGATACCATTTCCGCTTCTTCTTGTCCGCGAATAAAGTCCGCCATCTCTGTCGCCATTTTATCCGTTTCTTCTATCTGTGTCCCTTCGGGTAACCACATATCAAGCGTGAAATATTGTTTATCCAATGCCGGCACAAATACTTTCGGGATAAATTTAAAACTCCAGGCGGACAACACCAACAATATAACCATACATCCTACAGTAGCATACCTGTGATGAATTACCCATCCCAAAGAAGAGCGGAACTTATCGTAATATTTACCTGAAAAAAGTACCATCTTCAGTTCGTCGGGTCTTGGCCGACGGACAAACTCCTGAATAAAGAAAGGTGTTTGTGTCAGCGCAAAGACCCAACTGAACATCAGCGAAACGCCGATAACTACAACCAAGGATGACAATAACTCGCCGGTAATATGCGGCGAATAATATATTGGTAAAAAAGTCAGAATCGCAATCACAGTAGCTGCCAGTAGTGGCAATGCAGTCGAAGAACAGGCTCTCAATATAGCTATCCGTTTACGCATTCCACGCTGCATATTGACCAATGCCGAATCGGAAACTACGATAGCATTGTCCACCAACATTCCCATAGCAATGATGATAGCCGCCAATGACATACGCTGCAAAGCTATTCCTTGCACCAGCATGACTATCAATGTGGCAAAGATAGAAAACACTAATCCGCTACCAATCAGAATACCATTTTTGACCCCTATAAAGAACAACAGGATAGCAACGACCGTCACTACGGAAACAATCAGATTCAAGATAAATCCCTTATTCGCTACAGCGGATTCATATCCTTGATCATAAATTGACTGCAACTCAAAACCTTCGGGCATTGTCTCCGAAAATTGTTTTATCTCCACTTTGACCGCATCTGCCATATCGACTACATTGCCTGTGGGTACAGTGGAAATAGCAATTCCTATCGCCGGTTTTCCGTCAATGCGCATTTTATTGCTAGGCGGAGTCTGATAACTTTCTTTTATTTCAGCAATATCCGCCAATCGGAAATGTTCTCCTGTACGGGATACAATAGTCAAATTCCGAATATCATCCAACGAATAGAAGTTTCCGGTAGACTCGATACGTATTCTGTTGACTTCCGTGTCAATACCTCCGGCATCCACCACCCGGTTCTGAGCTTCAAAGGCACGGGAAATATCAGCCGTAGTAATACCACTTCTCGCCATGACGGAGGGACTGAGGATTACATCAATCGTAGGAGATTGTACGCCGTAGATTTCCACTTTTGCAACGTCTTTCACCTTCAGCACCTCATTTTTAATCAGTTTCGCCTGATCTTCGAGTTCCCGATATGAGTATCCTTCTCCGGTCAGCCCGTAAAAGACTCCCAGCACATCGCCAAAATCATCGTTTACCACTGACGGACCTGCACCGGCAGGCAATTTAGATTGCACATCATTGACTTTTCGACGCAGTTTGTCCCAAAGTTGTTGCATCTCGTCCGCACGGATTTCTTTCTTTACATAGACTGTTATTTTAGAAAGTCCCGCACGATTTTCAGTTTTAAGATAATACAGTTCCCCCAACGACTGTATAGATTCCTCCAATACATCCGTCACCTGTGATTGAACTTCGGAAGGCGAAGCCCCCGGATAAGGCGTCAGCACCAATGCCTGTTTGATAGTAAACGGAGCATCTTCCAGCTTTCCCATCTTAACATAGGAGAACAGTCCACCACCCAATACCAGTAGCAATAGCAGAATAGTCACCGACTTCTTCTGCAAGAAATATTTAACGAGTTTCATACTTTCCTCTTACTTTTGAGCAGTTACCGGCATTTCCCGGTTCATTATTTCTATCGGAGTACCTTCCGACAGGAAACGCAGTTTGCTGACAGCCACCGTTTCTCCCGCCTGCAATCCACCTTTTACTTCGACTTTTCCATTCGGGAGTAACTCACCCAATATCACCTTCTTCTTTGATACTTTTCTCGTAGCATTGTCCACTGTCCAGACATAATCCCCTTCAGTAGGCCGGTGACTAAGGGCAGTTTGAGGTACAGTCACCATTGCGACAGATGAAGAAGCCGGAAAGTCCAACAACATCTTTCCCGAAATACCGGCAGGCCATTTTCCCTGTTTATTCGGTAGCAATGCCGTCAGCAAGAAAGACAGATTATTCCGGGTAGTGCTTTTGGAAACCTCCACTACTTTTGCCGAATATACTTCCTCTGTACAGACATCAAAACGGACACCCACTTCCTTTATTTTTTCTGCCTGAAGCGCTATGTCCTGTGTGACATAGGCTTCTATTTTCAACTGGGTAATATCAATAAAAGACACCACCGGCTGAGTTGCTTTTACATCCTGAAACTTCTCGATATAGACTTCTCCTACATATCCGTCGAAAGGAGCAATCAACCGGGTATCGTCCAATTCATTCGTCGCCGTCTCAAAAGCTGTCTTAGCTGAAGTGTAGTCAGCACGCGCTTTTTCATAAGCACTGGCCGATAGGTTATCTTTTTCATACAGCACCTTTATCCGTTCAAACTCTGCTTTCGCCTGATTGTAAACAGCTTCCGCGCGTTCTTTTCGGATACGGAAATCACGGGAATCTATTTCTGCAATGATATCTCCACGATGATAAAAATTCCCGGCATATACTTCAAAACGGTCAATCGGTCCGCCAACTCTGAAAGAAAGCTCCGTCTCTTTAAAAGGTTTTGAAATAAACGAAAACTCGCGTTCCGAAGAAGGAACCAAAGTTTCCGCCTCTGCCACTTTCACCCGTATTGGTTCATCTGCCTTTTGTTCTCCTCTTCCACAGGAAGCAAACAGACAAAGGCAAAAAATACATAATGAGAATCTAGTCGTTGTCATTCTGTTCTAAAATAAATTATGTTATCAACGACACGAAAATAGACGAAAAAAGAAAAAGCAGCCGTTTTAAAGTTTCCAAGACGGAAAAGACAGGGATGAAACAGAAAAAGAAGAGATGAAATATTGAGCCTTTTATCGTACTTATGTGTTTCATTACTATCTTTGCAGCTCAAATAAATACTGCAATATTAATTTATGACTGAAGAAAAAATACATAAAGACCGGACGGGAAGTTGGTGGGCATTAAGTCCTTTGCTCGTATTCTTATGCCTCTATTTGGTAACATCTATCCTGGTCAACGACTTTTATAAAGTGCCTATTACAGTGGCCTTTCTGGTCTCCTCCTGCTATGCAATCGCTATCACCAAAGGATTGAAGCTCGATCAACGTATTTACCAGTTTTCCGTAGGAGCCGCTAACAAGAATATCCTACTGATGATATGGATATTTATTCTTGCCGGAGCCTTTGCACACAGTGCCAAACAGATGGGAGCGATTGACGCCACCGTCAATCTGACATTACATATTCTTCCGGATAACCTGCTGCTAGCCGGTATATTTATTGCAGCTTGTTTTATCTCCCTGTCTATCGGAACCAGCGTGGGTACTATCGTAGCCCTCACCTCTGTAGCTGTGGGGCTAGCAGAAAAAACGGAAATAGCGCTTCCTTTCATGGTGGCAGTGGTAGTCGGCGGTTCTTTCTTCGGAGATAACCTATCATTTATATCCGACACTACTATCGCATCTACGAAAACACAGGAATGCGTCATGCGTGACAAGTTCCGGATAAACTCCATGATCGTTGTCCCGGCAGCCATCATCGTATTGGGCATTTATATCTTTCAAGGATTATCCATCACCGCCCCCACTCAGATCCAAACGATCGAATGGATAAAAGTGATACCTTATATAATAGTATTAGGAACAGCCGTTGCCGGAATGAATGTGATGCTTGTATTAATTATAGGTATCCTGACAAGTGGCATTATCGGCATTGCCACCGGAAGTTTCGGAATATTCGACTGGTTCGGAGCTATGGGAACAGGAATAACGGGAATGGGAGAATTAATCATCATCACCCTACTGGCAGGAGGAATGTTGGAAACAATCCGCTACAATGGAGGCATTGATTTTATTATCCGGAAACTTACCCGCCACGTCAACGGCAAGCGAGGTGCGGAACTAAGCATTGCCGCTTTGGTAAGTATCGCCAATCTGTGTACCGCCAACAATACTATTGCCATCATAACAACAGGACCGATAGCAAGAGATATCGCCCGGAAATTCCATCTCGACCGGAGGAAGACCGCCAGTATTCTCGACACCTTCTCCTGCCTGATACAGGGCATTATTCCATACGGTGCTCAAATGTTGATAGCTGCAGGACTTGCCAATATTTCCCCTATCAGTATCATCGGTAATCTCTATTATCCTTTTACAATGGGAGCCTGCGCATTGCTAGCCATCCTATTCCGCTACCCTAAACGATATTCGTAAAAAAATAGCGAAATGTTTGTCAATCAAAAGAAAAGCCGTATCTTTGTGCCCGCTATTACGAGATAATGGCATAATTCAAATCAATCATTAAAAACAATTATTAAAAATGGCAACTAGAATCAGATTGCAGAGACACGGACG